>Ga0070739_10000528_pt1 | contig 72839 bp, 91 predicted proteins | sample Coa_R1_7_FD_66445 | JGI IMG/M metagenome (GOLD analysis project Ga0070739, IMG submission 66445) | Surface soil microbial communities from Centralia Pennsylvania, which are recovering from an underground coalmine fire - Coalmine... | ecosystem: Environmental > Terrestrial > Soil > Unclassified ...
TGTATTCTCGTGCCTTGAATCTTTTAAGCCACGGCGACTATTCGCTTTTTGAACCGAAAGAGCTGAACGAAGACAACAAGCAGCTGTTCAAAAGCATCTTGCAGGGTTTTCTGGATCGCTACACGTTCGATTTGCCCGCTGTTCGTGAATAGAATTTGGGCAGGAAATTGACATGACCAAAGAGCAGCTCAACCAACTCGGCAAAACCCTCTGGGAGATCGCCGACCAATTACGCGGCGCGATGAACGCCGACGACTTTCGCGACTATATGTTGTCGTTCCTGTTCTTGCGCTACCTCTCCGACAACTACGAGGCGGCGGCGCAAAAGGAACTGGGGCGGGACTATCCCACGCCGGAGGGCGACGACAAACGCGCACCACTGGCGATTTGGTACGAAGAGAACGCTCGGGATGTGGAAGACTTCGAAAAACAGATGCGCCTCAAGGTGCATTATGTGATCGAGCCGCCCTACCTGTGGAGCAGCATCTATGAGATGGCGCGCACCCAGCACGACGACCTGCTGGATACCCTGTGGAGGGGCTTCAAGTACATCGAAGAAAAATCCTTCGCCAGCACCTTTCAAGGCCTTTTCTCTGAGATTAACCTGCATTCCGAAAAGCTGGGTAAGACGCCCAAACTTCGCAACGACAGACTTTGTACCATTATTAAAAAAATCGCCGAGGGCATAGCCCAGTTCAGCACCAACACTGACATCCTCGGCGATGCCTATGAATACCTGATCGGTGAGTTTGCTGCCGGGTCGGGTAAAAAGGCGGGCGAATTCTACACCCCGCAGCAGATCTCCACCATTCTTTCCAGAATCGTCACCTTGGACAGCCAGGAACCGAAAAGCGGCTTAAAAAAGAAACTCAACAAGGTCTATGACTTCGCCTGCGGCTCTGGTTCGCTGCTGTTGAACGTGCGCAAGCAACTCGGCAAGGGCGGCATCGGTAAAATCTACGGCCAGGAAAAAAACATCACCACCTACAATTTGGCGCGCATGAACATGCTGCTGCACGGGGTGAAAGATACCGAGTTCGAGATTCACCATGGCGACTCATTGCTCAATGAGTGGGAAATCCTCAAAGAGATGAACCCCGCCAAGAAGCTGCAATTCGATGCCGTGGTCGCCAACCCGCCCTTCAGCTACCGCTGGGAACCCGACGACGCGTTGGGCGAGGATTTCCGCTTCAAGAACTACGGCCTCGCCCCGAAATCGGCCGCCGACTTCGCCTTTTTATTGCACGGCTTCCACTTCTTGAGTGACAGCGGTGTGATGGCAATCATTTTGCCCCATGGCGTGCTGTTCCGCGGCGGCGCGGAAGAGCGTATCCGCACCAAGCTGCTCAAGGACGGCCATATCGACACCGTGATCGGCCTGCCAGCTAACCTTTTTTTCTCCACCGGTATCCCGGTTTGTATTCTGGTGCTTAAACGCTGCAAAAGACCCGATGACGTGTTGTTCATTAATGCATCCGAACATTTTGAAAAGGACAAACGCCAAAACCGCCTGTTGCCGGAGCACATCCACAAGATTATCGAAGCCTATCAGTACCGCAGGGAAGATGAACGCTACTCACGACGTGTTTCAATGGAGGAAATAGAGAAAAACGATTACAACCTGAATATCTCGCGTTACGTAAGCACAGCCACTCCTGAGGAACAAATTGACTTACAGGTGGTTAACACAGAATTGACAGACCTACAAAATAGGATTGTTGAAAACACAAAGAAACATAATGAGTTTCTTAAAGAACTTGGTCTGCCACCCTTGCCTGGCAAGGAAGATTGAGTAGCGCTCATGGTCCGGGCCGGACCTAGAGATTAGATTGGTGTCAGGGGTCAGGTCTTGCGATCAAGCATTTCATTGCTCTGATTCCTCTGTCTAAAGCTTTCTATTTTTCATTGAACCCCTTCTGAAAACGGCGTACCCTGAAGCGGCATGTGCGGCTTCATAAAAAAATAGGGACACCCCCATTTATAGAAACTCAAAAGGCTTTCCACCATCCAACCATTTCATCTTCTAGGAGATGCCAAAGTCCGATGTCCTACTATATAGACCTGTTCTCTCCTGAAACCTATTCGCCTTTCGCTGCATCGCCCCGCGATATCTCTGGATTTCGTATTCGATATAAAAACATGGCCGAAAGAATCAAGCCCGGCGATGTCTTCATTTGTTACCTTACCCGGTTGTCTCGCTGGTTTGGGGTATTGGAAGTAATCGAAGGCCCATTCATAGATAACAAACCGATACTCTTTCCTGAAAATGACCCTTTTGTGGTCCGATTTCGAGTTCGGCCCACGGTGTGGCTTGATATTGAGAAGAGCATTTCCATCCACGAGAACGTTATCTGGACCGGCCTGTCATTTACACGGGATTTGAATAAAGATTCTCTGAGTTGGACCGGGAAGGTTCGAGGTAGCCTCGTCCGGCTCGACGATTCGGATGGTCAATTTCTATCGAAGAGACTTATGGCCCAGGTGACTTCTGCCAACCCCTATCCCCTGAGTGAACAAGATAAGCGAAAGCTCGCGACCCACAAAGTGAATCGAGCGGACAAAGTCGTTACCGTTTCTGTTCCCGAAGATTCTGGTGCTCTCGAAACGGCAGAAGTCATCCCGGCGGAAGAAATCCGTGAATCTCTTCGCATTCAGGCATTAATCGCATCAATCGGCGCGCAAATGGGGATGTCGATTTGGCTCCCACGCGCTGATCGTGCGGGAGTCCTGAAGGGATGGAAGAACGAATCCGACAGCTTACTTGATCGCCTTCCCCTGAATTACGATGACACAACGCTTCGCACCATCGAACAAATCGATGTCCTATGGCTCCGGGGCCGTTCTATTGTCCGGGCATTCGAAGTGGAGCACACTACTTCCGTATACTCGGGAATTCTTCGAATGGCGGACCTTTTGGCGCTCCAGCCCAACATGGATATTAAACTCCACATAGTCGCTCCGGAAACGAAGCGCGAGAAAGTATTTCAGGAAATTCGGCGCCCGGTGTTTTCTCTTCTTGAAAAAGGACCGCTGGCTGAGAGCTGCACTTATCTCTCGTATGATAGTCTTCGCGAATTGGCGAAGGAGCGGCACCTTTCGCACCTTTCAGATACAGTTCTTGATGAATATACTGAGGAAGCAGAATAAGTTCTCGACTGTTTAACCTGACAGTGTTTGATTCAGTTAGGTAAGAAGTCAAAACGCCCTAATTTAGGAGGCTAAATGAAAGCGGAGGACTGGTTTAAGAATTTCTATAATTATTACTATGAGAATTATGACACTGGACTAAAAATGAAACAAAAAGAAGCTCAAGCGAAAAATAAGGATGCTCATTGGACGGATGCGATGAATGAATTTCTTGATAAATTGGCTGAACAGATGGGATATAGGGTTACTCATCAAACAGCAAGGATTGATCACCGTTGGCAAAGAGAGGATAGCATTGTTGCTATTGAGCACGAAAATAACAGTGAAACAATTGATACCGAGGTTGATAATCTTGATGCCTTCCGAGCTAACCTGAAAGTTCTTATCACCTATTTTCGGGAAGACGAATATACATGGAGGCCGTACAGGAGAATGCAAGAGATTAAAAATAAGATTACTCCGGTCAACGGCTCAGAATTCCTTCTGATCTACGGCTCATATGGTCAGCATGGCGATCAATATGATTGGGCAGCTCTACAAATCTACCCAAGAATAGAATTGCGGATTGACTCGGTGCCGACAAAATAAGCCTGGAGAGTCGAGCTCTGTTCCAGCGAGATACTTTTAGCCAGGAGAGAGACTTTTTGAAAAGCGATTTGGAAAAAGCCGCGAACAGAAACAGGCTAGGGTAAGGCACTCGACCAAGCTCGGAACATTCTCGACGATGTTCGAAAGCAAATTCGGAAGGCTGCAGGTAAAGACCCGATGGCACTGAAGCAACAGGCACTGTTCTTTCTGCAGCAGTTCTTCTTAACGCTGGAAAGTAAATCACTTAACTATACTACCTCTCGTCCGTCAACATTATTACTTGTAGGCAGCAAGAGATAGACTCTCTGGATCAAATCTGGAGATGCCTGTGAATGTAAATTTACTGCTAGCAACCCTGATGGTAACTGGAATTTGGGCCTTACCTTCATATCGTGCTTATCGCTTGATCAAGAGTGCAACATGGAAGGTCATTATCGGCGAGGTCACGGAGGTTGGTATTGATGAAGACTATAATTTAAATTTATGGCCCCGAATCAAATACAAATACAGGGTGGACGGTCGGCAATATACGGGAAAGACGATTTCGATCAGCGGTCTTATAAGTAACAGAAGTCGTCACGATTGGGTGCGTGAATTTGTGAAGCAACATCCCGTCGGTGCTCCCGTTAAGATACTCTATAATCCGAGTCGGCCAGAGGAGTCTTGTTTAAGACGGGATGGGTTGGGCGATACGCTCCTTTTATTTCTTTACGCTGCAATCGCAACATATGCTCTCTATAAAACCACAATAGCTTCACTTTTTCTTGTCCTACTATAGATCATGGATGCCGGGTGTATTTTAGGATCTTTTGACATTCAGTTTCATATTGGGATAATCACGCCAACCCGACAAGGAGATTGGCGAAATGGTGCGAAGGATTTTACGGGACGACCAATGGAGCCGTATCGAGCAGAAGTTCCCTGGCAAATCGGGCGATCCGGGACGAAGCGGAGAGGACAGTCGGCTCTTTGTGGAAGCGTGGTTGCGGGTGGCCCGCCCCCTGGCGCGATTTGACGGAAGAATTTGGCTGCTGAAACAGTGTGTACAAACGCTTTGCCCGCTGGTCGAACAGAGGCGTATGGCAGCGCGTCTTCTCAGCGTTGGCCATGGGCACCGATTTTGAAGAGATTTTTTTGGATTCCACCATTGTCCAGGCCCACCAACATGCAGCGGGTGCTGCTAAAAAAACGGGGATAAGGCGCTGGGCCGCTCACGCGGCGGGTTGACCACCCAGATTGACGCGGTGGTTGAAGGGTTGGGGCAATTGGCGCGTTGGACCTTGACCGCGGGTCAAATACACGACATCACGCAAACCTAGACATTGATTGCGGGAATTAGAACTCAAATTAGACGAATTACAAGGATGACCTAACTTTAGTCAGATGATTTTTCATCTGCAGCAGTGCCGCCTCGAACTGTAGGTGAAGCGCATGCACCTCCTCCAATCTTATCTTCCCTCGAATAAAAGCGCGATTTAATTTCTTCCACGTTTTATCCGTCTCAATCAATAACTCCAGCATCTTCTGACACTCCGGCGTATTCACGTAAACCAGTCGCGCACCCTTCGCATATTCTTCTTTGGTCAATGGCATCTTCCCCTCCCGGTTTTATTGTTTAACCGGGAACCTACCCCATTCCTTCCTTATAAAAACTGCCTCACATTCAAGACGCTTTTCCCTTTGATCCCTTCGATATTCTTCAGTCGTAATCCCAAAACCGACTCCGTTCCGTTCTGCGACAAGTTTTCGGTCTTGCCGCTTCTGAAAGAGACCGGCCGACTCTTTCGGAGAACCCTTGGCCGACATCCCTCTCGGAAATACGAGCTGAGAGGTTGGAGATCGCCCTCTCCGTAAAACGGTTTTGCGGCTGTCTTTGTTTTCGGACAGGTCCGGAGCAAAGAGAAGGGCGCATCCGCTGCCTCGGCGGTCACAAGCGACCACCTCGGTCTCATCGAACCTCATGGCCTCGATGCGGCTTAAAAATCTTGCCATGCGCGCGCCGCCGCGGGAACGCTGGCTTCGCTCTTTGAAAACCGATCACATCAAATAAATCTCCAAAATTGGAGAACCGAATTCCCTCGCCATCGGGGACAACAGACTCGCCTCGATGGTTTTAGAGGTGAGATAAATCGAGGAGAAGCAATGAAAACTTTAAATCGTGTTCAGCTCCTGGGGTATCTGGGAAACGATCCTCAGGTGAAAGCAAATGACAAAACGGTTGTTGCGACCTTCTCGGTAGCTACAACTGAACGAAACGCCTACAGCGAAGAAGTCGCCGAGTGGCATCGCGTGGTGGCGTTCGGCAAGCTCGCGGAGATCTGCCGGGACCATTTGAAAAAGGGCCAGCCGGTCTTCGTGGAAGGACGTTTGAAGAAAAGCGTCTGGGAAGAGGAAGGCGCCAGAAAACACAAAACAGAAGTGATCGCGGATGAAGCGATCTTCTTGGGAAACCGAGATACTTCCTCGTCTGAGATGCCTCAGGACGCGGCCGATGAGAATTTACCTTCGGAGGAGGATCCACCCTCCGGAGAACAGCCCGCTCCGAAAGAGACCGAGGAGCCTTCGGCGAGCGAGCGTCAGATCGCGATGATTCGAAAGCTCGCCGGCCAGAAGGGCTACAAGGTCGCCGAGATCGAAAAGATGATCTCCGAGGCGAAGAGCCGCTCATTGGCCTCGAAGGTCATCGAGGGGCTGACCAAAGAAAAGAAATAAAAAAGATCCACTCATTTGCCCTTCGTGGGCGCCGCGCCCTGTCGTATGGCGGAAACATGGGACCATCGCCTGCAGGGGGCGGTGGTCCGTTGGAGGGCACCATGCGCCTCAATGGATCGGTCGAGGTCACGACCGAAGAGATTCGATGCAAAAGCTGCGGCGATTTAAATACCTCGTTATCGTGCCATCACGCGACGACGGAGGAGATCGCCACGGCGATATTGCTTCTCGAGCAGCGCTGGCGGCGGCCGAAGAAACCGCTCCAGCATCTGCTCGCCACGATGGATTCCCTGAATCACAACGGGACCTATTCCATTTCGCTCTTGCAGGATGGAACCATCGCCTGCACCTGTCTCTCCTTTCTCTTCAACAGAGGATTGCTGGAGAAAGCGCTTCCGACCGATGCCACCGCAGCGGTCTGCAAGCATATTTGCACCTATTTAGAGCGTCCTTCCAATATTCCCGATCGGGAAAATAATCCGCTCAAATTCCCCAGCGCCTGGCAGAAGGCTTTCCTGGGTCAACTAGGGGTGACGCCTCATCCAAGACTCTCCGCCGAACAGGCCTACTTCGTCATCGAGGGCCTGCTGTCAAAACAGGGAGTTTCCTATCTGGAACTGGAAGATCTCGTTAAACACCAGGGTAGCTTCTCGGTATTGCCGATTTATCCCTTTGGGATCGAATTCGAGGGATTCAATATCGAAGCGGACCGTCTGGCGGAAGCGCTTCGTCAGGCAGGTCTTCCGGCCGAGGTCCAAGGGTACAACCATCAAACGCAGAGCATTTTCAAAATCGTTCAAGACGCCTCGATTCAGGGGGCGAATCCGTTTGAGTTGGTGACGCCGAAGCTATTCGGGGCCGAGGGGTTTCAGAAAATCTCTACTCTCTGCGAAGTCGTCCATCGTTTGGGAGGTCGCGTTAACCGATCGTGTGGGCTCCATGTCCATATCGACGCCTGGAACTTTGAGCTCTCGGACATCAAGCGGCTCGTGAAAGTCATTCGTAAAATAGAGGAGCCGGTTCTCTTCTATCTTCTTCCGGCCTCTCGAAGAAACAGCCGCTATTGCCGGGCGCTCACCGACGCGCTGGTCAACCAGGTGGGCCGGATGCGGAGCCTCAATTCGCTTTCCCAAATCCAGGACCGGTATTTCTCCTTCAACCTGAACGCCTGGACGCGCTATCGGACCTTTGAGTTCAGAAATCACTCCGGAACTTTCAGCAACATGAAGGTGATCTCCTGGGTGGTCTTTCTTCTCATGCTCATGGACTCGGTGAAGCGCGGACTCACGGCCGACGATATCGAGCCGACCTGGCCGGGAGTCAGTAAAGCCATCGGCCTGACCGACGGCACCTCCCTTATTAATCGGTCTCACGGATATTTGACCGGCCGTAATGACCATTGGCGGAACAACAGGGTTCCAACCGAGGAATCCGAATAACCCAACTCCCGGACCGGCCGGGGCCATCTCTCCTCCCCGCCGGGCAACGGGGGAGGAGTCTGTTTTAAGGAGACCGACCATGTGCGGTGTCATTGGATTTGCCGGCCCCTCATCGGTGAAAGCGGCGCTGTTCTTCCAGTCGCTTTTGATCGCCGATGAGGTCAGAGGCAAACATTCCACCGGCTTTGTGATCTTAAACGGACCGAAGCCGGTGCTCATCAAGAAAGCCATTTCCGGCGGAAAATTCGTTCAGAAAGGGTATACCAAACTGCTCTTTCATCGCCGTTTCCGAATGGCGCTCGGGCATAACCGTCTGGCCACGTCGGGCGGTGTCAACGATCGGAATGCCCATCCATTTCAAATCAATTCTCCCTCGGGTCCCTGCTTCGGAATCCACAATGGGATAATCCATCACACCGAAAACCTGGCCGAGGCTTTTCGGATTCAAAAGGCTTCAGTCGATTCTGAAACCGCCCTGCGGGCGATCGCGCATCACGCGGGGTCGAGCGAGTCCGCTTTGATCAAGTCGATCGAAGCGGTGACCGCTCATATCAACGATGAGGGTAACTTCGCCTTTCTTTACCTTGACCCTCAGAGCAAGGTGATCTACTTCTGGCGATCTCCCGATCGGCCGCTGACTATCTTCGATGCCCGGAAAGTCGGACTCGGACGGTGGCTCACCTCGACACCGGAGATCTTCGTCTCCGCCTGGCGGCCTCTGATGGGACTGCTCCCATCGATCGACCGGGTCTCTTATTTCGACGCCCGGCCATACACCATTTATCGCGTGGCCGACGACGACACCTTCGAGGTCGAACCGATCCACCGAATGAAAATTAACGTTCAACGGAACGCATATCCTCTTTTCAATGAGGAGGGAGGGGAGCGATGGTATTAAAGCGAGTCAAAAAAAAGAGGACCATGAGAAAGGTCCGCGAAATCGTCAAAACCTCTCGGCTGGAAGGGAGCCCGTCTCCGTTGTTTCACGGCGCCTACTATGTTCTGGTCGACGAGGAAAAGATCAAGGGAACGATCTGCGTAAAAAAACGGTCTTGGTATCTGACCGAGCTGCGGCATCTCGTGGTCTTGTCGGAGTACCGACGACAGGGGATCGCAAAGAGCATGGTCCGAACGGCGCTGGGGAGCATCCAAACGCCGCTGGTCTGCTGCACGGTCCGAGATGACAACCCAGTCTGCCTGCGGCTCTTTCATAACCTCGGTTTTGAGCAGAGGGCCTTCTTTGAGATGGCTGGCCAGCTGATCTGGCATTTGGTTTACCAGCGGCCTCAAACCTCCGAACCAGCAATTGAGGTGAACCCAAACCAAATGGAGTGACGCGATGTTTAACGAAGGAGAATTGATCTTCTCATATTCGAGAAAACAGGCGATTGAGGACGGCGTTCTTGTCGAGGTCTCCTCTGTCGCAAAGCAGGTGGGAAGTCGCTATCCGGTCGCGGTCACTCGGGTTCTCTGGGACTCTTGGATCGTTCCGGATGAAGGCGCCCGCCGACTCGGAGAAACGGAGCAGGGGCGCCTTTGGGATCTCCTGTGGGTTCTCCATTCGGTGATCAAGCGTCAACAGCCGGAAGGCGATCGGCTTTTCTTCTCTGTCTTATTCACGAAGGAGGGGAAGAAGCAGCTCGTCCGCCTGAAGTCGATCTGCGGCCCAGGGGACAATCTCGATCCGGTGGTCACCATTATGCTGCCGGAAGAGGACTAAAGGAGGTGTTTACTCTATGTATAGAACGCTTGAGAACGTACAAAAAAAGTCCGCCTCCAAGTTATTCCAGCAAACCGCTCTGCTGGCTGTCGTGGGAGTGGGATACCAATATATGCATGGCTCATTTTGGGACATCCTACTCATTACCGGCCTTGCATTGGGATTTGGTTATTTGTCTGTTGACTTCCTGAAGGGGGTTAAGGATAATTCAATTAATGGAGGAGAGAATGATTAACAATCTTTCTTATGGCGTGCTGATTTTACTGGCTGCAGGGATTCTGATCTGGATTTGGGGCCATACCGGAGATCGGCGAGATCCTGCTCAATCAAAGCGGGCTGGAACGAATTCCCGGTTAAAGGAATAGAACAGCCGAATTTGACAAATTACTTTTAAAAAGGGAGCAACCAACGGGGTTGCTCCCTTTTTTTATAATTTTAGATACCAATAGTGGATGATTCGCAGCGTGAATTAACAATTCGCAAGGTGCAGGAGAAAGGCGGATATTCATGACGTACCTGTAAGGGCGGAGGGTATTGGTAAAGTTCGAATTATTGGAATGATGCTTTTTGAAAATGACTATGGCATAGTCGATTGATTGCTTAAAAATTCAACGGCATACGGCGGCGACGAATGCGTTGGAGAACGGGGCGAGCACGGAGGATGTGCAAATGATGCGGCGGCATCCACGACATGAGAGACGCCAAGTGGAGACTCGTTATTGATAGGGATCATCCTCCGTCATCATCAAAAGCATTCCCAAGGGCCATCTTCCGGAGAACTTTAATCGGGATCGAAGTACTTCAATCCCTATCAGTTTTCAAAAGGTTTTAGAGAACCAAGCAGGTGAGATATTCCGGGAAATCCTGAGAAAAGACGAACACTTAACAGAACTACAACCGCCCCAGTCAATCGCAAATGGTTCTGGAAAAACGCCGCCAAAACCGCCAATGCTGCCACAACCGCCGCCGCGCCGGGGGAATCGTTCAAACCCTATTTAATACTCAAGAAAACGGCTATTCAATGACCATTTTCGGCCATCGCCGAGGCTGAATCCAAGCGCCAAACCAACCGCCACTAAAACTTCCTAGCGCCATTCATAAATCAATCACTTATGAAGACCTCCAAAACCTCCAAGCGCCAAATCCTTATTTCTAATCAACCACAATATATAGTGGTGATCAAAAATCCTTCAATTTATCGGTCGATCCTTTACCGGAGAGAGCGGATTTTAAGTTCACTGCAGTAGAATTAAATAAAGAAACAATTTGATCATAACCGTTTCTCGTCGGCCAATCATATCCGCAACCGGTTACAGGAACAGCAGCTTCAATTAATTCAAATTGAAGCCGTGCGCGTTCATCTTTTGCTGCAAATCTAATATGGAATTCCGAGTAACAGACATTCGCTGCAAGATTCCAAGGGGCAAGAGCCCTTCCGATAATCGTGCCATCGTTTTCATCGGATACACGAGTGACGCTCCGGCTATCAGAAAAACTTTCAGCAAAAAAATCCCTGGCGCTTTTCCAAAGCTCGTTTTTTTTCTTACCAGGTATAGAAAAGTCAAAAGTAAATTCCCTTTGAATGTCCCTCTCTGCTGGAGCTATCTCAGCGCAACCATATAAAAAAATAAAAAAGAATCCAGTAGCAGCCAAAAAAGAAAAATATTTCATTTTCCCTCCTCTGCAACCCAGGCCAATAATACTAAAAGATCCCTTATCCCTCCTGCATCGAGCCGATGAGCAAAAGCAAATTCGATAATATGACTCATTTTCTGAGGTTGAATCTCAAGCTTCAACTCTGCCGCGGTTGATTTAATGAGATCTATTGTTTTTTGTAGCCTTTCGAGACTGTCCTGGAATGGGTCTTTAGAATAGGTCGCTTCTTCCGCAACAGCAGCATGCAGCTCTCCCGCCGTCGAATATTTGGGTCCCTTCCCAGTAAATAGCCAATCAAGCGATAGTTTATGTTTAAAGCTGAAGTTTACTAAAAGCTCATGAGGAAATTTCCCCTTTTTTTTGAAGCCATAGAGCGCCTGAGGGGTGACACCGAGCCCCCTTGCAATGTCCGCATCGGACTTTGCATTCAAAAATTCCGTAAGATTATGAAGTATTATATTAAAATCTTGTGCCATTTATAATATTTTACTTGACAATAATAAATCTATAGTTTATAAATGCCCTCATGAGTAGCAATCGTTACGAGATAGACACAATAAAAATCAAGAAACTCCTGCTCGATCGGAACCAGAAAAAGATCAAGGATCTGGCTCATGACATCGGGGAGTCCCGCGCGGCCGTGTCCCAAGTCATCAACGGCCTGCGCCCGAATGACCGGATCAAGAAGAAGATCGCTCGTTATTTCGGAATAGCGGTGAGTGATCTTTCTAAAAGGGCGAGTTGATCGCAGCTTTTTTTGCCTTTGATCGTATCCGGAAAAGCTGGGTGGGATAACGATGCAAGGTCCTCACCCCCCCTGTTCAGGTGAGGATCTAGGAGTCCAGAGAAACCGGACTCCGATCGGGGTGGGGAGCTCGCACCTCCTCACCCCCTTTAAAACAGGCTCAGATTAGCAGAAAGCAAAGGGAAACTGCAATGTCAAATTTCAAAAAAAATGAGACATCAGCCCATCCTGATCAGCTTTCTCTCCTAGACCTAAAAGGAATTACCGAAGGCCAGCTCGCGGATATCTCCCTTGCCCTTCGCGCCACCCTCGTAAAAGCCATCAAACAGTGCTCCTTATCTCGTTATCAAATCGCCGCGCAGATCTCCGAGCTCATCTCCCGTGACATCACCAAGGAGATGCTCGATAAGTATTGCGCCGAGAGCGCCGAAGGTCACCGCATCCCGGCCGAGATTATCCCGGCCTTCTGTCTGGTGACCGGCTCGCGTGCGCCGCTCGATCTGCTGGCGCAGGCAATTGGCTGCACCCTGCTCGGACCGGAAGAAACGCAAGCGCTGGAGATCGTCCGCCTGCGCATGGAGAAAAAGAAGTTAGAGGAGCAAATTAAAAAATTGGAGAAGAGAGCCAAATGAAGAACGCACAGGTCACCCACGCCGTTCCCTTCAGTAACAGACCAAAGAAAATTGAAAGCCTTTTCATGGACGTGTTTGTGAAAGAGGGCGGAGAGATTTTCCGGCCAAAGCTCACCGTTTCTATCGATCAATTCACCCGAACGGTATCCGGCTATCGCATTGAACTGGAGAAGCGGGCGCGCGGATGAAATACATCTCAGAGGCCGAAGCAGTCGGAATATGCGGGGTGCCCAGCCGGACACTCCAAAGGTATGCGGAAAACGGAAAGGTCCGAACCCGCCATTCCACCCAGGTCTCCGCCAATGGCCGCCGCCCTCGCCTATTCTGTCTCGATGATCTGGGTCCCGAGGCCGCGCGCAAATATCACGAGCACCTGCTTGCATCCCGCGCCGCGCGCGAGGCGAAGCTGCCGATCGTGCAGGGAGACGGAACGCTCATAGACCCGCAAAGCGGGGAGATCCTTCGGGAGCCGGTCGCGCTGACGGCCGCGCCGGAGTGGGCGCTTATCGAGGCGAATTGGAGAATGGAAATCGTGCAAAAGGCACTCGCCATCAAGAAAGAGTTTAAGGGAAATGCCACCCCGGTCCTACAAGACCTCGCCCGTAAAAACGACATCGCTTTCTCCACCCTCTATAATTACCTCTCCTCCTATAAATTCGGCGGCTATCAAGCCCTGCTTCCTAATTGGAAGCGCCCGCCATCGATCGAACCGCAGATTGAAGGCTATATTAAATATCTCTGGCTGCAGCCAACGCAGCCGCTCGCGTCATCCGTCCACCGGGAGGTCGTCGCCTACGCCACCGAAAATGAATTAAAGGCCCCAAGCTATTCCACCGTCGTCCGAGTCATCCAGTCGATCGACGAGGCTACCGCCACCTACTGCCGCATCGGCCGAAAAGCCTGGTCGGATAAATTCGAGCCGGTTCTCCGCCGGGATTACTCCGATCTTGCCGTCGGCGAATTCCTCTGCGGAGACCATCGCGAGTTGGATCTGTTCGTATCAGACGGCAAGCGGATCTTCCGGCCGTGGCTCACCGCATGGATGGATCTCCGCAGCCGCAAAATCACCGGCTGGCATATCGACATCGAGCCGAATTCGCGCACCATTGCAGTTGCCTTCCGCAACGCCGTCCTCACCCACGGCCGCCCCGGCACCGTCTATATCGACAACGGAAAGGATTATGACTCGCACTACCTCAACGGCCAGGTCAAGAAGATCGGCAAGATTCACTATGACGCCGAGCTCACCGGCGTCTTCGGCCATCTCAATGTCGGCGTCATTCACGCCATTCCCTATTGCGCCCGCTCGAAGCCAATCGAGCGCTGGTTCCTCAACATCCCGCAGCAGTTCGAGCGCGAGCTCCCCGGCTGGTGCGGCCGCAACAATAAGCAGCGACCGGAGAAGCTGAAGGGAGAAATAGATCGGGGCGAGCTGCTCACCCTGGAGCAGCTCCGGGAGCGGTTCACAGTCTTCGTGGCGGAATACCACGCGCGCGTGCATTCAGAGATCGGGTGCTCCCCCAACTCCTTATGGGAGGACGCCACCCCCCAGATCCCGGATGCACGCGCCCTCGACATGTGTCTCATGAAGCACAAGCCCGCCAAGGTCTTCAACGACGGCATCCACCTCTTCGGCTTGCTCTACTGGCACACCAAGCTCTCCGGCTATATGGGGCAGACGCTGGAGATCCGCTACGACACCGCCGACGTGAGCACCCTCTACATCTTCGCCGCCGGGCAATTCGTTTGCGAGGCAAAGACCGCCGTCCTTGGCAGCATGAAGACTGGCGAGGCAGTGATCAAACAAAAAGCAAAAGAGCGCAAGGCCGCCCGCCAGCGGATCACCAACTATCAGAGCGACCTGCAGATCCTCTACAACCCGGCCGCAGCGGTGCAGGCGGCAAATGAATCGCTGAGCCCCACACCAGAGGCCCCGGCGCCAGCGCCGGCAAAGCGAAGCCGGGCAATCAAAGTCATCACCCGGTTTGACGGCATGGCCAAACAGGTAGCGGAGGAGAAGCCGGCAACACCGGCCACGCCTAAAAAATGGGATCGGTTCGTCGCGCAGATGGAGGGGGAGCTCGCCTTCCAGCAAGAGCAGCAGGCGGAATCCGATCGGTTGAAGCAAGAGCGACGAGATCGTCAATTAAGAAGAGCACTCGGAGAAGAGTTCCAAATTGAGGGGAGCGGAGCATGACGATTCGAGAGCAATGCAAAGCGTACATGGAAAGAACGGGCACATCTGGCAATGCCATCGCCAAGGCCATCGACAAATCCAGCGCCACTTTTTCTCAATGGCTTCGGGATGATTATTCCGGAGACAACGCGGCGATCGAGCGGGACGTCACCGCCTATCTCTCCCGGCAGGATCTGCGAGAAAAGGTCAAGGTTGATTCCGGCTTTGTCCCCACGCGCCAGGGCAAAGCGATGATCGCCACACTGCGCTACGCGCACGCGCGCGGGAAGATGGGGTTAGTCATCGGCCCCTCCGGATCTGGAAAGACAAAAGCCATCGAGCACTATGCCGCCACCCAGGGCGGCGTTGTTTTCCTTCGGACCGATGATGTCAGCAACAGCCCATCCGGGGTGATTCATGATCTGGTCGAAGCGCTCGGCTTAAAAACGCGCGGCACCCTGCGAGGATTGTTGCGGGCCGTCATCAAAGAGCTCACCGGTTCCGGCCGCCTGATCGTGGTAGATGAGGCGCAGGACCTCACGCACCACGCCATCGGTGTGGTGCGGGCAATCTATGACCGCGCCAAAGTCGGCGTCGTCTTCGTCGGCATGCCGCGCCTTTATTACCACATGGTCGGCAACGGCGTCGAGATCTTCGAGCAAGTCAGGAATCGCATTGCCATTCAGAAAGAGCTTCCGCCGTTGGATATCGAGGACGCCACATTGATCCTGCATTCCTTCGATTCTTCGATTTCGGCCGAAGCCTGCCGGGTTGCCCATCAGCTCTCTTATTCATGCGGCCGCCGACTGGTCTTACTCTATGACCAAGCCGCGCTCGACGCCGCCTATGAAAAGCGCTCCGTCACCGCGGAAGATTTCATCGCCGCGCAGGAACTGCTCTATGGAGAGGCCCCAGGCGTTCAGAAGAAGCAGGCTCCCGCCGTAAAGTCTCTACCCGAAGTCAAAGCGATCGTAAATACCAAACCAAACGGAGTCGCCCATGGCACCGCGAAATCTCGTGTCGGATGAGGAACTGCTGGAGGATCTTCGCCGCGTTGCCCGGATCGCGCCGGCTTTCAACACGTCGGACATCAAGCGGCACGGCCGGTACGCCCCGAGAACCTACTACATCCGATTTCAATCGATTGAAGAGATGCGCCGGCGCATCGGCTGGACCTCTCCGGAGCAGGTAGACCGCACCGCGTTGAAAGGGCAACTGGCCCAGGTCGCCGGCTGGACGGAAGAGGAGTGCGTCGCCCACTTTAGAGCCTTCCGCTGGCCTCAAGAGATCGCTTGCCCCCGGTGTGATGACCCGGCCGCCGTCGTCCGCATCAAAACCCAGTCTCTCACCAACCCCGAGATCGCCCTCTTCGAATGCCGGGACTGCCTCTATCAATTTTCCGACATCTCCGGAACCGTCTTCCATAAATCGTGCACCCCGATGAAAGAGTGGTTCCTCGTCATCCTCACGTTCTTCGGGGCGCCCGATCTGCACACAGACGATCGCGCCGCACTCATCGGAATGACCGGCCATAACTATCGATACAAAATAGCCCGCATTAAAGGATCGAAAATGTCGCAGGAGCTGAATGCCCATTTGCTGTCGATCTTACAGAACCAATCAAAGGAGCCGTCCCATGAACAGTCGAACGCCAATAAAGTGTAAATGTGGTACCTGGTTCATCCCCGAAGAGCATCCCCCCGCGGCAGGCAGTGTCAACGAAATCGGCCTCTGGTACACCTGCCCCGGCTGCTTTACCACCGGTGTCCTGCTCTCCCCCGAATTTCAGCGCCAGATGGGGGAGCACGTCCGCGGAGAGGTCTTCTGTCCCCATTGCCGCCGCAACTGGTCCTCTTATTTAAAGAGCAATGATTGCGATCGCTGTTATTGCCGCGGCTGCCGCCAGCTCATAGCATACAGTTTCGATGAGATTTTCAGCCGCGTCTGGGACCTGATCCCGATGACGGAGTCGCTCAGCCCTCGCCCCGCGCGCAACCTCACCGAGCGCAAGGAGGTGCCATGATCGCCGCATTATTACTCGCCGCCTTGTTGATCGAGCCTGCCACTCCCAACCTCGACTTCCGCACCTCCCCGGCGCAGCATGAGGCTCCAGCCTACTGGGCCAATTACATGCCCATGTTCGCGGCGCTGAATCTCGACCGGCAGCAAACGCTCACCCTCAATAGCCGCGGCTTCTACGAAATGAATCCTCTTCTCGGCCGGCATCCTAGCGCCACACGGGTCAATCTCTATTTCGCTGCAGATCTCGCTATCCCGCTGCTGCTCTCTCCCTTTCCAGACTGGTTCAAAACATCAGCCGCCGACACCGTCACGGCCTGGGAGGAAAGACTCATCGCGCAAAACACAGATCTTCGCCCCGATATTAAATCGAATCCCGGCTGGCCGATCTGCATTGTGTTTTCTATCCGCGCCGACTGGGACCGACTTTTCGAAAACAAAGGAGACGCACCATGAAGAAACACCAAAAGAAAACGCCGGTTCCTCTGCCTGTTCCCGCGCCGGCGGAGCCCCCTAGAAAACACGTCGAGCAATACCGCTTCGCGGACGATCTCTCGATCCCTCATCGAAAGCAGCCGCCCATTCTCCGATTTGTTTCCGTCGTCACCGGCCGCAGCGAATACCTCGACGCGCGGATCTTCGGCGCGGGAGCGGAGTACCCGAAGACAATTTCAATCACCGTGGAGTGGTAGTATGGAGATGAAAATCTCGCCCGCTTTAACGCGTGAGGAAACGGAAAAGATCATTCTCGCAACCAGCAATGGAATGAATCCGGCGACAGAGGGGGATATCGCGCACGCTCTTAAATGGGCGGAGCGGATCCGGATCGAAGGGGATGTGCTCGCACTGGTTCTCGCCGGCGAGCTCTACATCCGCGTTCAAAACGGCGCGATTCGCGTTCTTCCGGTGAGGGCGGCCAGTGGACGATCGTGAAACTCTTCGCCGGGCGATCATCGACTACTGCAGCAAGAATGAATTCTTTTCCGGCATTAAGAATCTGGAAAAAAAGGTCGATGCCTGGCTCGATGCATACCCGATCGACATCCTCGCGGAGATCAAAAAAATGAACGCCTGGCTGATTTCCAAGGGGCGGCGGTATCGCAATTATGCACGCTTCATTAATGATTGGCTATCCCGATCGAGCGGGGCCCCCATCGCCCGGCCGCCGTCGCTGGAGGAGGTGATGAGCCGAGTCAGCTACGAGGTCGATATGAAAACCGGCCTCGGAAAACAGATGACCCCGCGCAAGCAGGCCACGATCGAGGAGCTGCAGCGCCAGGCCAAAATCATTTTGGAGCGGGAGCAAAAAGAAAAGGAGAAAAACCAAGGAGCCAACCATGCGCACGAAACCGAAAAATAAAATCACCAGCCGCGACGGGGCGGAGCATGCCCTCGCCAGGATCTGCGAGCTCGATAGGATGTTCGCCGCCCTCCTCCTCACCGAGGCGCAAGACATTGCCAAAGTAAGGGAGCAGCATGCGGAATATCGGCAACGTCTGGGAGTCCAGGGAATGCAAGAGGAGAAGGCCCTTCTTGTCCGGGAGCTGGAGGCCTGGGCAAAAGAGGCGCGCGGCGAGTGGCCGCAAAAAAGCATCACCACTCCTTGGGGGCGGTTGGGGTTCCGGGTCAAAAACAAAAGCGTTGAGCTCTTTAAATCGGTCGCCAAAAAGACCGAGCAGGCCCTCTTCAACCTCCAATCATACCTATCCGACTATGTCAGACACGTCCCCGTTATTGACAAAGAGAAGATCCTCGCCGCCGATCGGGAAGGCCGGCTCGATCACGGCTTGCTCAATTCGTGCGGTCTGCGGATCGCCGATGGGGAGGAATTCTGGCTGGAGACCACCGCCTCGGAGGATCTGAAGGCCGCCACAGAGAGGTTGAAAAATGCCTAAAAAACAGACCGAGAATATGCAGATTGAACCGCAGGAGAACTGGAGTTGGACCGGCGGCGTCGCCGTCGAGGTTGTCGATCGCAGCGAGCTCCTGGCCGCCGCGAAAAAGGGAGAGCGGTCGGCCATAATGGAGCAACCAGTCTACTCCGACAATCCGCCCCCGCTCACCCCGGAGGAGGCGCGCGCCAAAGGAATCTTGGAGCATCATCGCGGCCGCGCCAACGCCCTCAAGGTGCGGCTCTTCGCGGAGTTGCTCGGGGTAGAAGAGCGGCGCGCCCAGCAAATCGTAAAGTGCCTGGTGGAAAAACACAACATCCTCATCGGCAGCGCCGTCTCTCCCCCATTCGGTTATTACATTCCGGAGACGGCGGAGGAAGTCGACGCGGTATTGGCCCAGCTCTATCACCGGATGGCGAGCATGGCGGTGCGGATCGCGCGGATCAAGCGGATCTCGGTGGAAGAGGTGTTCGGTCAACTACGCCTATTGGAGAGTAACAATGAGCTGTAAGAAATGCGGCGGTTTAATGGTGGTCGATCGAGACCCGGAGTCGACCGGAATCCGCTGCATCAACTGCGGATCACAAGGAGCCATCGCCATGACCATGGAACCCAAGACAGACAGACAGACAGACAGACAGACAGAGGTGCGCATATAAGCCTAATCGTTTCCAGTGCAAAGCCGATGCGCTTCCGGGATCTCCCTACTGCGGAGATCACCAGGACGTAGAAACGAAACCGGCGCTGGCGCCGAAGAAAACACGTCGGAGTCGGCCGCCTGGGGTTGCGGCGAAGGTGGCCGCCGACGATCCGATGGCCCAGGAAAAGGGGCGGCCACCAGTCGGCGAGATCGACGCCGCCATCGCCAAGCGGCTGGCGGAGATTGAAACACTGAAGGCGGCCAAGGCATTGATCGAGTAGAGGGGAGCGTGAACTGCGAACCTGCCCCGGCTGCGGCGCAACCTATAAGCGCCCATATATCATGTGCCGGCGTTGCTGGGTGATCATCCCGCGGCAAATCTGGCTCGAATTTAGGAGCGCGCAGAAGCTTCGCAGCCCGCTTCTCATCCGCAAGGCCGTCCGTGCCGCCATCGAATCAGTGAGGAGAAAACCATGAAAAAACTATTCATCATTTTTCTTATACTCGGGGCCTGTAGCAGTCAACAGGCCAAGGCAAGCGATCCGAAGGCAGAAGAAAAAGGGACGCGCTCGCCGGAAATGATAACCTCTAAAGATTTATCGCCCTCTATCTCTGAAAATGAGGTGCCATCTTTTCCACCCAAGTATGTGATCTTCTCAGAAGAATGCCTTTACGAGTTGGATTGGAAGTATCAGATAGTCCGCTGCTGGGAAGACAAAGTGCAGGAACTGCTGGGCTATCAGATCGCGCTGAAGGCGGTTGCGGCACAAAGGAGGAAACAATGACGGAAGAAGCGCCGATCAGGGAAGGCGACCTCGTAGTGATCCCCGTAAAGTCGCGGAGGTTTGAGACCTACCTAGCGACCGGCCAGGTTGTTTCGATCTGCGGAAAATATTGCAAGGTCTCCGCCCAGGATTTCATGGGACGGCGATTCAACTGGTTTGGATTCATCTCAGACGTAAGGAGATCCTATGCAACCCCGAACCCTCGGCCAGAATAATGCGATGTGGGGCCTCGCCCTCCAATTGAGCAAGCTGGTCGGCGAGGGAGAAGGCGAGTCCCGCATGCGCGATATTATCGAAGAGCTCACCGGACAGCGCTCCACGCGCCGCCTCACCTACGCCCAGGCGGAAGAGGTCAAGCGCCGCCTTACCAAAGATATCGCCGTCATCGCCCGCCACAAGGGGCGGCAGGAAGCGGCGCCGGGAGATCTCCCCACTCCGGTGCAGCTGGAGACCATTGAGGCCATCCGGGCCACGCTGCAGATCAGCCTAGCCGGGCTGAAGTCGATTTCCAAGAAAGCCTGCGGCTGCGTCTGGCCGCAGACGCGCGAGGAGGCCGGCAAGCTCCACGAGGCGCTCACTGCGATATGGAATCGGGACGCGAGGAAAGGCGGCCCCGCGTTGATGAACCGGGTCGCGGCACTGCAAGGGCGGGAGGGTCTCGATGAGTGGAAGAGGAAGTTTCTCGCCGACCTCGCGCACCGGGTGACGGCCGTCAAACGGATTCCCCCCGGCGCATTTCTTAAACTGGCAGAGATCGAAGAGCAGATCAACCGAAAAACAGAGGACCAGAAATGAGCATTGAGACCCCACTAACTGTCGGTATGCAGGAGTGGATGCTGGAGTTAAAGCCGGTCGATCTCCCAAGCCCGTATGATGAGATCGCCACGAAAGTTGGCATTCACGCCGCGCTGATCCTGGCGCGGGAGTTCGGCGGCATGATGCACTATCTTCCCAAGCTCGAACGGCCGCTGCTGAAACTGCGCAACGAGAAGATCAGAGCACAGTTCGACGGCGCGAATCATAAGGATCTCGCGCGCAAGTATTACCTAACAGTCAGCCAGATCCGGACGATTGTCGATCACCCGGACGATCGGCAAACATCCCTTCTTGACCAGCTTCCTCCCCCAGAGAAATAAATCAAGCGCTTGATGGGACTTTCGCGGGGGAGGGCTGGTATGTTGCCGGTCGTGCCAACGTAGAGGTCCCCTTGCGCCAGATCAAAAACGCCATTATCCATTGCTCCGATTCTGAATGGGGATGCGCTCGTGCAATTCGCGGGTGGCATCTGGATCGAGGCTTCAAGGATATTGGCTATCATTTTGTCATCCTCAACGGTCTTCCTACCTTTTCCCACATGCAGCACGCGCACCTCGTTCCCTCCCTCGACGGCAGCATCGAATGCGGCCGTACTCTGGACGATGACGGCTTTATTCAGGATGTCGAAATCGGAGCGCACGCCCTCGGCTACAACGATCAATCGATCGGCATCTGCGTCATCGGCGTGCAGGAATTCAGTACGAAGCAGATGTTCTCGCTGCTGCGCCTACTAGCCGATCTTACCCTCGTCTATCACATCCCAATCGAGAATATACTGGGCCACTGCGAGACCGATTCGGGAAAAGCCGAAGGGAAGACATGCCCAAACATGGATATGAACAAAGTCAGAGGAGACCTCAAAGCCTGGCAGAAACTTTCCCCCACATTTGATCCGATCTTATTCGGAGAGAAAGGAGTCAAAACATGATGGTCGCAATCTGGAGTGCGGTGCTTCCGATCCTGGTTCCCTACATTACCGAGGTCATTAAAAAAATCTTATCCAAGATGCGTGATTCCTATCCCATCTGGTTCAAGCCGCTGCGTCCCATCCTGGCGGGGTGCATCATCGCCGCGATCTCCAAGTTAACCGGCGTCGCCCTGCCGAGCGATCTCATGCAGCTCACCGACGGCAACGTCATGGCCATCCTCTCATCGGGAACGCTCTTCGGCGCCGTCGGCGGCTGGATTTATGACCTCGCGAAATCCGTTCAGACGCACTATGGACCCGACAGCATCCCCGGTGAACTCGTCCGACTCTTCCTCGGTGAAGCCGAGCCGAAAAAGCCGGCGGCTTGAGGAGGGGAGGATCGCATGCTTAAGAGATTGCTGATTGCCTTTCTGGTGAGCTCTATCCTCTTCTGGCCCGCGCCGGCGCGAGCGGCGAATAATATCGTCACCATCACGGTGACCGGCGCGACGCAGACGGTCCGTTCGCGCATTGAAGAATTTAACGGGATTCAGACCGGGAGCGATCCTCTCGATGTGAACGTGAAGAATCCCACCACTAGCGGCAGTTGCGTGGCGACCACTTCCACCCCGACCACGGGAACATCTGCGGCGACCTCTCAAAATAATGAATTGGTGATCGGCGTATTGATCACGGGATCGGCGGTCACTTTCGGCGCCGGCGCCGGCTATACGATCGATGATACGCCGACGGCGAATCGTACCTCGGTGGAATGGAAAGCGGTCACCAGTACCGGCGCGCAAACGGCCACCTGGAATAATACGGGGTCTTCAAACTATATGGCGCTGCTGGCGACATTTAAAGCGACCACTTCCACACCGGCCTTCGTCCAGGGAACCGGGCATGATTCCGGTTCCGCGGTGGCCTCGGATCAGCTGATCTTTACAAATCCGGTTACGGCAGGAGATTTTATTTTTGTCGCATCCCGGATTGGAAACAATGCGTCCACTGCCTCGGTCTCCGACACGGAGGGGAACACCTATCATCTGATTCCAGGATTGCCGTTCGACTGCGGATCGGCGACCGATCAGATGTACGTCTGGTATGCGTACAACGTCGCCGGCGATGGCGGCGGGGGCGGCGGCGGAATCGGCAAGGGCGCATGGCTATGGAGTCATCTACTTTTAGATCCGCGCCAAAAAAATGAATACCTCTCGTTTATTTTTTCTAAGAAAGGATTGGAAGAGCTTCAATGAAAAAGCTTTTCTTTCTCATTCTTGGAATCTTCCTTTGGGCGGTCTCCGCACAAGCCGCGATTACCGCACCCCTGGTCGCGCATCCCGTTCACCCGGCCTATTTTAAAGATCCCACCACGGGAAAGGCGTGGCTTCCTTTCTGTTCGCACACATGGGATGACGTGCAGGACACTAGTCAGTCCACATCTCCGCCGGCGTTTGATTTCAACGGTTACGTGTCTTTTCTCCAAAGTTATGGCCACAACTGCACAATCCTCTGGCACAAAGACCTTCCGACCTATTTTAACTGGCAAGGGGGAACGTGGCATATGACCTTGCATCCCTGGGCGCGGACCGGTCCGGGGAATGCGGATGATGGCCTGCCGAAATTTGATTTTAATACTTTCAATCAGCCATTTTTCGACCGTGTGCTCGCGCGGGCGCAGCAGCTCAATAATGTGAATATCTATCCGATCGTGCAGATCTTCGACGGGCTGGGCGTCACCGACGATGACGGCGCGGGATCAGGCTTCCCCTTTCACAACGGCAACAACATCAATTCAATCAATGACGGCGGATCGACCGGCGCTTTTACGAGCTGTTCTAATCCGATTATGGGGATTATGGATGCTTACGTCGTCAAGCTCGTTCAGACGCTCAATAGCGTACCGGGAGTGATTTGGGAACCACAAGAAGAAGGGCCGAATGGAATCCAAACTTGCTGGGTCGAGCATGTGATGGCGACGATCAGATCGACCGAGGCCTCTCTTACTTATCAGCATCCCATCCTCTACGCCTCGATCAACGTTTCTTTCGAGGTGGACACTACGCTCTATAACAGCAGCGCCGATATCGTTGCGCCGAAGGCGAAGTTTTCTCCGCTGGCGCCGAGCTGTGGCACCGGCTCGCCCACCTGCAAAGTCAACGTGAACGACTCCGATCACACCTATTTCCTCTACCTCGATTCCGCGCAGGTGAACCGCCAGTATCTTTGGCAAAATTTCATGTATGGGAATGGGGTCATGTTCATGGACCCCTACATCATTTATATCCCTGCGAATAGTCGCAATCTGTGCGCCTCCCCGGCAAACGGCGTTTGCACGGGGGTCGATACTCGATGGAATAATTTCCGGACCAATCTCGGTCAAGCGGCCTCCTATGTCAGTCGAATGAACCTCGGCGCGATGACGCCCCAGACCTCGCTCGCTTCCACCGGTTACGCGCTGGCAAACAAAGCGGCGAGCGGAGGAGAAGCGCTGATCTATCAGCCGACCGGCGCGGGCGGAGCATTTACAGTCGATCTCTCATGGACCACGCAGCAGCTCGCCGTGGAATGGTTTAATCCCACGACAGGGGCGATCACTACCGCCTCGAATGTCGCGGGGGGATCTTCTTCTCAGTCTTTCACCGCGCCTTCCGGGACGGAGGATCAAGTGCTCTATTTAAAGGCGATCGTCCCAGGAGCATCAAACCTCACCGGCCGCGGCCATCTGCTGCGCGGGCGAAGTAAGAGGGGGCAGTTTTAGTGAGATTCTCATTCGGGATATTTTTCTTTCTGATTTTTAGTGCCTCTATTTCACAGGCGCAGAACCTTGAGTTGTCTGTGCCCTGGTCAACGACTTTCGGCGGAGCCAACTGTACCGCGTCGTCCATTACCGTTAACGTCACTTGGGCGAATACGGCGTCCCCTCAATGCGATTCTCTTCCGGGACGTTTTCAGGGAAGTAATCATTCCGGCAATGGAAACTTTTCCATTATTGACCCTGTTGCAAATTTCCCTGGCGGCGGAGGCGGAAAGGGATATCGGAAGTACAACTATCCACACGTTCGCAATTCGGAGTCCTCGCCTCTTGATATTGAATTTTGTTGGGTCGGCGTTGGAACGTGTCAATCTGAGATTTGGGTTCGGGCATATGTTCGGTATCAAGCAGGGTACGCCTTAGAAGATGATGATGTTCTTCTCGTCCATCCGAATCAAACGGGCGGTCACAAGATGATCTATACCCGCGATACGAGCGGAAATGCGAACGCCTATATTGCCTTCGAGTATAACTACATTTTTTGGAGTAATGGAAGCACCAATATTCAGCAAAACGGGTGGGGAGATTGGAATTTTTGGAATCCGAGCGGTGCAACGACTTGCCCAGGCACGGCGAATCCAACCGCTTGTTCGGACGGCAGTTGGCAGTGCCTCGAATTTCATATTAAGGCGTCGTCTACGAATGTTGCAGCCGATGGGCAAGCGGATGTGTGGGTAAACGGCACGCAGCGATTTCATTCGACTGTGGTTCCCTGGGGAGTCACGACCTTTCAGGGATTCGTGGTGCCATCCAATACGAGCGGCACCGATGGAAACCAGGGGTCCGGCGATCTCTATGAGGATTGGGATGATTATGCCGTGTCGAACACGGGGCAGATCGGCTGCCCCTATTCCACTGGAGGCGGGGGTGGAAGTACCGGCGGGGCGTTGTCGGTGCGGGGCGCGCGGATGAAGGGTTTGAGAGGTCGATAATTAAAAGGGAGCAGTTTTGATTATTCAAATCATCCTTATCTTTCTTTTGTTTTCTCATGCGGCACAAGCCGCGCCGACGATTAGTGGAAGCTCCGGCTCCGTGACGAACGGATCGGCGCTAACAATCAGCGGTTCGAATCTGATTGCTTGGGATAAAACAAATTGGGATTCCTATTTCACGACAAATGCGAACTCCTTCAGCTTTGAAGGAAGCAATCCGAGTGCGGACGGGTATTGCGGGCAAGGTCCGTGCGGAGGCAGCTATGATTCCACGTTTAAAATTCATGGTTCAAAGTCGATTAAATTCGAGATTAATCATACACCCCCGCCAGTTTGCGCAGCGCCGACCCCTTGCACTTCTTATAATGGCGTTCCCAACTCCTCCGGTCAGGATGTTTGGTTTCACGCCTATATTGCGATGCAGCTTAATTCAGGCTGCTGGCCGGATAGCTTTCTAAAACAGTTCTACGATTTGAATAATTATTATGTCGATTTGGGATGGGATGCGACCTGCACCTACTCAGATTATTGGAGCTTTAAATACGGCAATCCGCATTCGGAAGTGAATAATCCAACCGGCCAATTCCAACCGCAAAGATGGTACGACTTCATGGGCCATTGGAAATCGAGCTCTCCCCGACTCAACGAGTATTGGGTAGAAGGGCAACAGCTCCTTTCTTTAGATCCGGGAATTACTGATTCCATTAATACCATTCTGATCGGCATGGTCAATATTGGCGCATCTCAAGCAGTCGATATTACCACTTGGATGGATGCATTCTCTTGGGGTTCGACGCAGATATATGGACCCACGGTGGAGATCAATACATCCTCGATCTGTGGCGCGGGGACCGTTGTCCGGCAAGAGCTAACGAATATTTCAGACTCGGCTATAGCAATCAAAGTCAGTCTTCCGGCGGGCGGCGGACCTTATTGGACGTGCGTGAAGGATTCCAATCAGGTTTACTCCAACGCTTTCTCTCTAAGCGGTGGCAGCTCGGGCGGGGCGTTGTCGGTGCGGGGTGCGCGGATGAAGGGTTTGAGAGGTCGATAAGACAATATGGAGAGGATTATGCGGAAAAAAATAATCGGGCTTCTAGTGATGGTCTTGCTTCTGGCGTCGCTTCTGCCGGCGCAGGCTTCGGAATATTTCTCTTTCCATAAAGGGGCGACCAGCCAATCCGTTGACTTCCATATTTGGGATAGCTCCTCGAATGCCGGGGCCGGTAAAACAGGCCTCGTTTACAATTCCACCAATTTCGCTTGTTACTACACCCGCGGGGCAACAGGCACTCCAACCCAAATCATCCTCGCCACCCAAACCACAGGAGGCGCTTATACTTCTGGTGGATTTGTGGAGAGAGACTCCACGCACGATCCCGGAGAATACCGTTTGGATATTCCCGATGCGGCATTGGCCTCTGGCGTCGATCGGGTCAGAATTCAATGCAGGGAAGAGACGACCACTGCCCTAAATGTTGTCCCGGCCGTCTTAAATATCGATCTAACCGATGTCGATCTTCGCGCCGCCAATGGCGCCGTTCCGGTCTCCGGCGATCTCACCTCCACCATGAAGACCTCGGTCGAGAATGCCGTCTGGGATGCGAGCCGATCGAGCCATGTAAGCAACGGCAGCTTCGGACAAAGAGAGATCGTCGTCCGCTCCGGCACGGCGCAAGCGGGCACCGCGACCACCATCACGCTCGATGCGAGCGCCAGCGCTACCGATAATGCTTATTTGAATGCCGCGATCATGATCACCGGCGGCACAGGCGCAGGGCAAGTGCCGCGCCAGATCACTGGCTATGTCGGGGCGACCAAGGTCGCCACGGTCGACACGGCTTGGACCATCACGCCGGATAATACCAGCGTCTTCATGATCCCACTTTCATATTTTGCTTCCGGGGGCGGAGGAGGATCGGCACCGACCGCCGCGCAGAACGCGCAGGCGGTATGGGATCAATTGACCGCGAACAACACCACAGCGAACAGTTTCGGGATGCTCGTGAAAACCGCGCTTCCGAATATCGCGCCGGGATCAAACGGTGGTCTTCCGACCACCGATGTGAACAATGCGGTGAAGGTGCAAAGCGGCACCGGGGCGAATCAGATATCGCTCTCCGGAGGAAAGGTGCTTCTGCAGAATGATGCGATCTGTCCGCTTTGCTTCCAGTCCACCGGGACAATCAGCGCGAAGAGTGGGACGACGCTGACCGTTTCGGGCGGGATTTTGGCGGACAACCAATACAATAACTTCTGGATGATCTCGGTTTACAAACCTTCGGATGGTTCGACGGAGGCGTCCAGCTGTATTACCGGAACGACCCTTTCTTCCCTGCAGGTTGTCACGAGGGAGGATATCAGCGCCTTGATCACCGTGGGCGATAAATTTGATTTCCTCCCCTCAATGGCTTGCGACAATCTGCGGCCGATCACTCACCAGAACCAACTTTTGGTCGATGCCAACGGCCGGACCGATCTCTCCAAAGTGAACGGCTCAGCCATCAATAATCTAATTGGCGGCCGAGTGGATGCGCAAGTCGGTGCCTATGCTTCGGGACAAGATCCGGCGACCTCTGTTTTGACCGCGACAGCGAGCAGCTTCAACTCGGCGGGGACGATCGGCGCCAAGATCAATGCCGCCGGCACCGCGGGTGATCCCTGGGCGACCGCACTCCCTGGCTCGTATGGAGCGGGCACCGCCGGAAATATCATCGGCAACAATCTCAACGCGACGGTCAGCTCTCGCATGGCCACCTTCACGCTGCCGGCCAATTTCTCCAGCCTCTCGATCGACGGCTCCGGTCGGGTCGATCTGGGCAAGACGCTTGGGACGGCAATCACGCTGGACAGCAACAATGTCCTCAACGTCAGCGCCAAATATATGGGAGGAACACTGCTGACCGCCCGCGATATCGGTGCCTCTGTGCTCCTCTCCAACGGCATCGGTACCGGACAAATAGCATTGAGCTCGGGGAATGTCTCCATTGCGGATGATGGCATTGGACCGAAGGCGGTGAAGCCGGCCGGAACGATCACGGCGAAGAGCGGAACCACATTGACCCTCTCGACGGGGATCACTACGGATGGTCAATGGGATAAATTCCATCTGATCCAGGTCTACCGCGCCAGCGATCGGGCGATTGAAAAATCCTCCTGCATTGAAAGCACGACCTTCTCCACATTGCAAGTCGTGACGCGAGAAGATATCAGCGCCTTCATCTCGGTGGGGGATTACTTCGACATCGTTCCGGCGCCGCAGTGCGACAACCTGCGGCCGGTGACGCATGGGAATTCCCTCTCGGTGGACGCCAACGGCCGGACCGATCTCGCAAAGATCAATGGCTCAGCGATCAATAATTTGATCGGCGGAAGAGTCGACGCGAACATGCAGGCGGCGGGGGCCGGGGTGATCAACTCCACGGTGGCGCCCAATCTCGACACGACGGTCTCTTCCCGCCAGCCCTCCGGCAATGTGACGGTCGGCGCTTATGCTTCGGGACAAGATCCGGCGACCTCTGTTTTGACCGCGACAGCGAGCGGCTTCAACTCGGCCGGAACGATCGGCGCCAAGATTAACGCTGCCGGCACCGCGGGCGACCCCTGGGCCACCCCACTTCCCGGCTCCTATGGATCGGGAACCGCGGGCAATATTATCGGGAACAATATCAACGCGACGATCGCCAGCCGGCAGGCGGCGGGCAACGTCACCGTCGGCGGATATGCTTCGGGCCAAGATCCGGCCACCTCGGTGCTTAATGCCACGGCCACCTCGTTTAATTCGGCGGGGACGATCGGGAGTAAGATTAACTCCGCGGGAAGTGCCGGCGATCCTTTGGCCACCGCCGTCCCTGGCGCCTATGCCCCCGGCACGGCGGGGTATCTGATTGGAAATTACATCAACGCCGCGATCAACTCCCGCATGGCGGCCTCCTCCTATACCGCGCCGGATAATGCCACAATCGCCTTGATCAATGGCTATCTCTGCAATGGGATCGGCGCCTGCAACGCGCCGAGCAATACCGGTCTTTGGGATCGGCATACGGCCGACACCGGGACGCTGGTCTCCTCCTCTGCGTTCAATACAAAGATCCCGTCTCCGCTGACCTTTACCGCCGGCCTGGTCCGATCGCAAATTGGCGGCCTCGATAATGGGGTGATCACCAATTCCAAATTTGCCACCAATGCGATCGATGAGAACGCCTCGGGGCTGCCGACCGGCGCCGTCGTCGCGGGCGGATCGGGCTGCAACGGCGGGGTGAATTCCGCGACGGTTTTTGCTACATCGCTCAATCAGACGGCGCCGAATGCTTGGAAATCTCCCCAGCTGATCAAGATGACATCCGGGAATCTCTCCGGCCAGAACGCCACGATCAATGGCTATGCGCTGACGGCCGCAGGGGGCTGCTTGCAGCTTGTCTCGCCGGGGCTCACCGGTACGCCGCAGGTCGGCGACACCTTTGCGATTGTGAACAAATGACGAGCGATCAGCTAATCAATAAATTAGCCGGGCTGCAAGTGCAGCATCCGGTCGACTCTCCGGAGCTCGCCGCGCAAAATTTAAAGGGGCTGGTGATCCTGGATGAATGGAGCTGGAAGGCAATCCTCACCCAGCTTGAAAATGCCGGCTTCACCATTATCGAGAAGGCGAGGAAGTAATTGGGCATTCTGATTTTATCGAATGCGGGTGGCGGTGGCGGAGGAGGAGGCGGGTCTTCTCCTTCCGGTCCGGTGCTGGTGAAGCTGATTAATCCGCAGCTGACCGTCTTGAATTATCGGACGATCCTCACCGACAAGATCGCCGAGCGGCAAACGCGGCCGCTGACGATACAGGTGGTCGATCAGAACGGCAATCCCCTCACCGCCGATCAGATCGCTACCCTCACACTGACTTTGTATGACGCGGCCACCGGCACGGTAATCAACGGCCGCAACAAGCAAAACGTGCTGAACGCGAATGGCTGTGTGATAGACGTCCTCTCCGGGATGCTGAATTGGACGATGGACACACTCGATAATATTGCCATTGGAACCGCTACCTTCGAAAAGCATAAAGCCCTTTTCGAATGGACATGGAACAAACCGGACGGAGGCACCGGCTATGGAAAATATGAGCTGGTCTTCACCGTCGAAAACTTACAAATGGTTCCCTAGCCCAAGGAGGCAATTATGAAAAATATCGCTCTGTTCGCCCTGTTCGTCACGTTCGCCGCATGCAGCACGGTCGCCGGGTTGCTCCCGCAAAATGAAAAGCAAAAGGCGTCCGATGATCTGGTGAAAATCATTTGCGCCGATCCGGCCGGCTCCAAGGAGGTTTTAAAGGGCACGAAATTCGAGGGCGAGATCAACATCGACACGCTCTGCAAATAGGAGAACAAATGGATTCAAGTATGGTCTTTTGGCTCCAGATCGGTTTTGCGCTACTGATGTTTGTTTTGCAGATTGTCACATCTATAGTCGGCACACTGCTCTATCTGGCCTTGAAGAACCATCTTGAACGGCAGGACAGGAAAGAGGAGGCCCAGGATGAGAAGATCACTAGCGTTACGAAAGATCTCGCCGATTATAAAGAGGCTGCCCCACAGCTCTTTCCGCTGCGGGAGGATTATCTGCTGAAGGTATCGCGCTTCGATAACAAGCTCGACAAGGTCAATGAGCAGGTCAGTGAAATTCAGGGGATGCTCAGAATGGGGGGAGAGAAGGGATGAGGCCTTTGGAATATAAAGAGGTGCGGTATCGGATCCTCAAGCTGCTTGAACAGGCCCTGCCGGAATGGACTACAGAGAGATTAATTTTCCTCGGTGTAAACGATGCCGGCCATCAAGTGACCAAGGATGAGATCGCCTCGGAATGCCTCTATCTGCGGCAGGGAGAATATATCGAAAGCAGAACCGTGTACAGCCGGGTCTTTGCAAAAGATATATGGCTGCATCGCCTCACTAAAAAAGGACGGGATCTAATCCAGCATTCGACCGGTCGCGACCCCGGCATCAATGAGGCGCTCGAATAATGGGCAACCGACGGCATAGCAAGGTTTCCAGGATGCCCCGCGATGTACGCGATGTGTTCTATCAGAAAGTGGGTGAGGGCCATACCATTCAGGAGATTACCGATTGGTTGCGCCAACTCGGTCAGGACATTAGCCGGGCGGCGGTCGGCCGGGAGGTCAAAGACTTTGTCGGGCAGCTAAATCGATTTAAGGCCGTAAAGGAGCAAGCGAAGGCGATCGTCAGCGAGGCAGGGGGAGACGGGCTGAATCTGGAAGAGGCGGCCGTGACTGTGGCGCTCAATAACATCATGGAATATCTGATGGACCCGGTCCTCTCTAATATGCAGCAGGAAGAAGCATCCAAAGTAATGATGGCGCTGGCCCGGCTTCAATCCTCCAGCGTCCAGCGGGAAAAATTGAAGATGGACTTCAAAGACAAGCTCGCGAAAGAGGCCGAGGCGATCGGGAAGATGGCGAAGGCGGAAGGTCTGTCGGACGAGCTGGCCGATGCGATCAAAAAGAAGATTTTGGGAATCGCCGCGTAGGGGCTGATTTCGCCCAGACCGGCTAGGGGTATAGCCACAAAGCGTATACACGCTTTAGAAAAGGCCTTTGTGCCAAAAAGAGGGGGAAAAATGAGCGCCACTTGTGACTATTGCAACAAGGTACTTCCGGTTCAGAAGCGCAGACGGGGCAGTCAAATCAGGTTTTGTCCTGGGGGAAAATGCCGGATCGCATACCATAATGCGCTTGTCAAAAAGGGGAAGGCGATCATCCGGAAACGGATCGAAAAGAAGCCGGCCATGAAGAAGGAGCCGAAGGTTGTCGACCTATATTCCATTCCGGTCGCCGATCGGCCGCAGCTCCTGGCCAATGTTGCCCGGAAGCTCGGCTTCAAAGAAGAGGGGCCGATCCGCAACCCTTACATCCAATTAAAGTCCGGCCGGCAAATCGTCGCTCTTCCCGGCCGCCAGCAGGGAACCACGATGGGCATTTCCAACATGGCTCTGGAGTTTTAATTGACCGTCACTGATCCAAAAGAAATTTTCGGCGCCAACCCGCAGCAGGATTTCGAGGTCCTCCGCCAGATCGAAGGAGGTATCCTCCTCCCTTATCAGCAGCGGTGGGTCTCCGACGATGCGGCCGTAAAGGTCTCGGAGAAGTCGCGCCGGACCGGTTTTTCCTGGGGAGAGGCGTCTGACTGCTCCCTCCACGCTTCGAAGAGGAAGGGGAGCCATGTCTGGTATATCGGGTATGGAAAGGACATGGCCTGGACCTTTATCCAAGATTGCGCGATGTGGGCACGCGCCTATCAGCTCGCAGCAGACGCAGTCGGTGAAGAGGTCATCGCAGATGGCGACAAGGAGATCCATACCTTTTACATCGAGTTCAAATCGGGCTGGCGAATCACCGCGCTTTCATCGTGTCCCCGGAACCTTCGCTCCAAGCAGGGGATCTTTGTTTTTGATGAAGCCGCCTTCCACGATGACTTTGAAGGAATGCTCAAGGCCGGCTTGGCGCTCTTGATGTGGGGGGGCAAGCTGCGGATTATCTCCACGCACTTCGGCGAAGATAACCCATTCAATGATCTTGTTCAAGAGATTCGCGCCGGGAAGAAAAGTTTTTCGCTCCACCGCGTCACCCTCGATGATGCGCTGGCGGAAGGGCTTTATCAGCGGATCTGTCTGGTCCTCGGCCGCGAATGGTCTCTGGAGGCGCAGGAAATCTGGCGCGCAAATCTTATCCGAGATTATGGCGATGCGGCCGATGAGGAATTGTTTTGCATTCCCTCCGGCAGCTCCGGCAACTATTTTACCCGCGCGCTCGTTTTGAGCTGCATGGATTCCGAAATCCCCGTGCTTCGCTGGAAATGCTCGACGGCCTTTGCGCAGGAGTCCAAAGAGATCCGCGAGGCGGCGGCGCTCGATTGGTGTAGGGAGCATCTCGATCCGGTTTTGGGGAAGATCAATCCGAATCATCGTGTCTTCTTCGGGGAGGATTTCGGCCGGACGGGCGACCTTAGCGTAATCCGACCCGCCATCGAGGAGCAGCGGCTGCGTTATCGCTCGCTCTGCGAGATCGAATTGCGGAACGTCCCTTTCGAGCAGCAGCGGCAGATTCTCTTTTATTTTCTCGATCGCGTCCCCTGGTTTGCTTGCGGCGCAATGGACGCCCGCGGCAATGGCCAATACCTTGCCGAGGTCGCCATGCAGCGCTATGGCGTCACCCGCATCCTTCAGGTCATGCCGACGCCGAAATGGTATCTGGAGGCGATGCCGAAATATAAGGCGCATCTGGAAGATAAAACGATGACGCTTGCAAAGGACTCCGACATCCTCGCCGATCATCGGCTGGTGAGGATGGAGCGCGGGATTCCCAAAGTTCCGGACACGATCCGCACGAAGGGGGCCGACGGCGGCCAGCGACACGGCGATGCCGCGATTGCCGGCGCCATGCTCACCTATGCCATTGAGCAAGGCGCCCCCTGGGTGCCGGAGTTCGAGGCGGCGTCGGAAGTCGGCCGGGAATTCACCAAAATGGATAACTATTTGAGGTAAGGAGAAAAGCATGGTCGAAGGATGCGCAGTGGGACGGACGGTTCATTATATCAATCCCGAAGGCAAATGTGTCGCTGCAATCATCGGACAAGTGGAAGATAAAGAGCTCGGTCTCGTCAGCCTTCATATTTTTGATTATGTCAAAGGGGTCCAGCTCGGAATCCTCCATCGATATAAAGTTCTCTTCTCTTCCAAAAATGAAAAGGATACCTGGCACTGGCCGGAGCGATCATGAAAAAAAATCTCGTGAGATTATTGGTTGTCTTGTTCCTTTTGATCTCGGCCTGCGCGAGCGACCCGAAGCCGCAGCCCGCGCCGGAAGATCCGAAGCAGGAGCATCGCTGGAAAGGCAGTCTGCATGATCTGCATTGCGTGATCGTGGAGGCCGGCTCCAAGGATGCGCAAGAAAAAGAAGCATGTGACCAAGCGGAGCAGAAACAGTGAGCGACGAGCAAAAGACAGAATTCTCCGATCCGCTCCTGGCGATCGATCAGCCGCCGGACGATTCCAAAAAACCGGTGCTCGATGAGATCGCCACCCTCGGCCGGATGGACATTACCTTCGGCTATGTCGGGCCGATGCTGCTCAACCCCGACACGGTGCTGAAAACCGAAGGGGGCGGCGGCAGCTTCGCCCTTCAGATCTATGAGGATCTGGAGCGGGACGATCATGTCTTCGCCGAGCTGCAAAAGCGAAAGAACACCGTTTCGAGTCGCGAGTGGCAGATCATGCCCGCCACGAAAGAGGCCGCCGATAAAGAGATCGCCGACTTCGTTGAGAATGAATTAAAGTCACTCCCCTTCGGCCATGTGATCAAGGCGATGCTGGACGCGAAACTGAAAGGTTTCTCCGTCGCCGAAGTGATGTGGCAGGTCCGGCCCGACGGCCGGATCGGGATCAAGGAGATCATCGCGCGCGATCAGCGCCGGTTCGCCTTCGATCTGAAAAGAGAGCTGCGCTTCCTCACTCTGGAGGATATGATCCGTGGCCAGGCGGTGCCGCTGCGCAAGTTCCTCGTCCTCTCTTCCGGTAGCAAGGTAAGCAATCCTTATGGCTCCGGACTTGGGATGCGGCTTTACTGGCCGGTTTGGTTTAAGAAGAACGGCGTCCGCTTTTGGGCGATCTTCCTGGAGAAGTTCGGCAGCCCGACGGTGGTCGGTAAATATCCCCCCGGCACGCCGATCGATCAGCAGGACGCTTTGCTCCAGGCGATCGAGGCGATTCAGCAAGAAGCGGCGGTGAAAATTCCCGACAATATGATCGTCGAAATCCTGGAGGCGCAGCGCACCGGCTCAATCGACTCCTACAAGCAATGGCAAGATCATTGGAATAAGGCGATCTCGCTGGTCATCGTCGGGCAGACGCTCACGACCGACGTCGGCAGTTCCGGCAGCCGCGCCCTCGGGCAGGTCCACAATGAGGTCCGACTGGATCTGGTCAAAGACGACGCCGACGAGATCTCCGAATGCCTCAACTCCCAGCTGATCAAGTGGCTCGTCGACTATAACTTTCCCGGGGTCACCCTCTATCCGAAATTTTGGATTCGGACCGACCCGGAGAAAGATCTCGTCGCCCTGGCGACCCGCGATAACACCCTCGCTCATCTGGGGCTGCCGATCGGGCAAAAATATTTTTATGACACCTATGCGATTCCGCAGCCCGATCCGGGAGAGCCGATCATCGTCCCGCCGGCCGGCGCCGGCGCCGCGGGGAATGCCGGGGGCAACGGCAATGGAATGGACCCCGAGTTTTCGGGGCGCCGCGCTCCGAAAGTCTTTCTCTTCTCAGAGGGGATGAAGCCGAATCAAGCATCGATCGATCAATTAATCGCCTATGCAGTATCCCGCCGCGTCGGGGTCGATGAGTTTTTATCGGAAGTCGCCGCCTCCATCAAAGGCGCGGCCACGCGCGATCAAGCGGTCAATCATCTCCTGGCGCTCAAGAACCGACTACCTGCCCCGAGCAGCGTCGACGGGGGGACGAATCTGATCGCCACCGGCAAGATGATCGGCCGCGCCGGCGTCGCCTCCGAAATGCAGGCGTCAGGCGCCAAATTCGCCGTGGAGGTGGAGACGGACTTTGCGCCGCTTCCACCGGCCGAAGCGGTGGCGTTCTTCTCCGATCTCGTCCCGCTGCCGCCGGATGCGGTGCATCAGCTCGCCGATGAGGCGCGCCAATGGGCCTTTACGCTGGGTAAGGTGAGTCAGCTGGAGGTGATCACGCGGGTCAAGGGCGCGCTCGACCAGGCGCTCTCGCAGGGGATGTCGCTTTCGCAATTTCAAAATGAGATCGAGACGATCTATTCCGGCCTCGGGCTCTCCCGCGAGAATCCCTACTATTGGGAGACGGTCTATCGGACGAATTTGCAGACCGCATACCAGGCGGGCCGCTATCAGCAGATGACGCAGCCGTTCGTCCAGCGCTATCGCCCCTTCTGGCAATACGATGCAGTGAATGACGATCGGACGCGCCCGACGCATCTTGCGCAGGATAAAAAAGTATATCGCTTTGATGCCGCCTTTTGGCAGATTTGGTATCCCCCTTGCGGCTTTAACTGCCGCTGCACCGTCCACACCCTGGCGGAGGAGGAGGTCGCGGCACAGAAGCTGACGGTGTTGACCGATCTTCCGACGGAGCGGCCCGATCCCGGATTCGGCGGGGTTCCCGCCGCCGGCATTCCTTCTGCGCTGCGGCAGCGGCTGGTCGATTTAAACCAATCTTTGACGTGAGGAGGCAGCAATGACCGATCAATGGATCGAAGTATTCCGAAAAGGCAAGCACACCGACTCGCAGGGGAGGACGCGCACCTGGTCCGAGGCCGATCTCGACAAGATTATCGCCGCTTCAACCGGAAAAGAAATTCCGGCGGTCTGCGGACACCCGAAAACAGATGACCCGGCATGGGCATGGGTCGAGGCGGTCAAGAAAGAGGCAGGGAGCATCTGGGTCAAGTTCAAAGACATTGTGCCGGAATTTGCGGAGATGGTGACAAAGAAAATGTTCCCCCATCGCTCCGTGGCGATCAATCCCGACTTCTCCATCCGGCACGTCGGCTTTTTGGGAGCGGTCCCGCCGGCAATCAAGGGATTGGCGCCGATCACCCACGCGGCCGAGCAGCCGATGGCGGTGATCGAGTTCGCCGATTATAACGATTTGGCGATCGCCGATCTCTTCCGCAGGATGCGGGAGTGGATCATTGAAAAGTTCGGCTCCGACGACGCCGACCGGGTGATCCCCAGCGATCAGCTGGGATTCATCCAGCAGCAGGCGGCCGAAGAGGACGAGGAGGAAGAGGTCACAGCAGGCAATGGTGGATTCAAACAAAAGGAGGAAGAGATGGGAATTACTGAAGTGGAACTCAATCAAAAGATCCAGGAGGCGGTCGATGGGGTGAAGGCGCAGTTTTCCCAGAAGATCGAGCAGCTCACCGCCGAGAACGCGCAGCTGAAGCAGAGCTCCTCGGAAAAAGAAAAAGCGGCACGCAAGGCGGAGATCAAGGCGTTTTGCGAGGGGCTGAAGAAATCGGGCAAGCTGCTCCCGGCCTGGGAAGCGATGGGGATTCAGTCCTTTATGGAAGCGATCGAGGAAGAGACCGAGACGATCGAATTCTCCGAAGGGAAAAAAGAAACCCCCGGCGCGTTCTTCCGCCGCTTCCTCTCGGAGCTTCCGAAGACGGTCGAGTTCGAGGAAATCGCGCCGGCCGAGGACGAGGAGGACGTGATCGCCACCGGCGAGGGGCAATTCGCCGCCGCGACGGAAGCGGGAAAAGGCTTCAAGGTTGCGGTCGACCAGCAGCGGCTCGCGCTTCATCGGCGGGTCACCGCCTTTGCGCAGAAGCACAATATCCCCTATGCGGATGCGCTCAAGCAGGTGACCGCGGGGACCCGATAGGTTTTCACTTTTAGCGATTCATATTTAACGAAGAACGATCTAAAAAAAGGAGCGACCTATGTCGGAAAATTATAATCCAATATTGCCGAAAACCGTGAAGGCGGCGGGCAATTTCACCAAGCGCCGGTTTATCGGCTTCGATGATCTGCAAATCACAACCCAGGGAAACGCCGCCAAAGGAGTGGCGCAGCAAGACGCGCTGACCAATGATCTGACCCCGGTTACCATCATCGGAACGGCCATCGTGGAGGCGGGGGGGGCGATCGCCGCCGGCGCTTATGTGATCTCGGACAATCAAGGGCGCGCGATCGCCGCCAATGCGCTTGCGATCGCCCCCGGCGCAACCGCCGTCACCTCGGCCGCCGCGAACGGGGCGACCGATATCACCGGCTCGGTTCCGACCGAAAAGGTCAATGGGATCGCGATCGATCCCGCATCCCAAGCAGGAGATTTTATCGAGGTTTTGCTGGTTCATTAATCACGGATAAACGGATCGCGTTTATCCGATATTTTTAAACACACTTTAAAAAGGAGGTTTTCATGGCACGTTTACAGACTTTGAGGGTATATGACCCGGTTTTGTCCCAGGTCGCCCTCGGCTATACCAATGCGCAGCTGATCGGGGGCCAGCTCTTCCCGACGCTGCCGAATATGAAGCGAGGAGGTCAGATTGTCTCCTTCGGGAAGGAAGCGTTCAAAATCTATAACACCCTTCGCGCCACCCGCGCCAAGGCGGTCCGGGCCGACTGGGCGCTCCTCTCCCCCGTCATCCTGGCGCTCGAAGATCACGCGCTGGAGGTGCCGGTGGACGACTCCGAAATTGAGGAGGCGATTGACCCGATCGTGCCGGAAAGCGCGGCCACGATCATCGCGCAAGAAGCGATCGCCGTCGAGAAGGAAAAGAAGCAGGCCGACCTCGCGCAGACACTGGGGACCTACAACTCCAGCAACCGGGTGACCCTCTCCGGAACCGCTCAATGGTCTGATTTCGTCAATAGCGATCCGGTCAATGATGTGCAGGTCGGCCGCGAGGCGATCCGGGCGAAGATCGGGCGATACCCGAATACCCTTTGGCTCGGCCCGATCGTCTATACCAAATTGAGCCAGCACCCGAAACTCTATCAACGTTTTCAATACACGCTGCCGGGCGGGATTATTACTCCGCAGCTGCTGGCGCAAGTCTTCAATATCGACAAGGTGATCGTCGGCCAGGGGGTCTACTCCGACGCCGCCGGCAACTTCACCGATCTCTGGGGAAAACACGCCGGGCTCGCCTGGGTGCCTCCCGGCGCCGGCCGCTACATCCCCAGCTTCGGATACACCCCACAGCTGCAAGGACGGCCGCGGGTTCTCCGTTATCGTGAGGAGCCGAATCTCAATGTGGTCTATGACGAGGATGTTTACCAGGTCGTCGTTACGGCGAAAGATGCGGGCTATTTCATCCAGAACGCAGTCGCCTAGTTGATTCGGCTCCTCACGGGAGCGGTGAAAGATTGTTGAACGGGGCGGCCTTCGGGCCGCCCGAAACCCAAGCATAAGGAGGAAACAGGTTATGGCGAAGTTTGAAGTGACATCCCCGATCAAGCATGACGGGAAGGAATACCAGGTAGGAGAGGGGATCGATCTCGATCCGAAGAAGCATCAGCAGCTCATCGAGTCGGGCGCAGTGAAAGAGGGAATGAGCCGCGGCGTCTCGAAAAAAGAGGAGTAACCGGTGGCCTATTCGACCGCGGGGGATCTTCAGAAACAACTTTCCGACGCGCAGCTTCAGCAGCTGACCGATGACGAGAACACCGGCGTCATCGATTACTCTGTGATCGCAAAGGCGATCGCCGACGCGGATGCGGAGATCGACACCTATGCCGCGGGGCGCTATTCCGTCCCGTTGGCGCCCGTGCCGGCGGTGATCAATCGCTACTCGGTCGATATGGCCATCTACAATCTCTACTCGCGGCGCGCGAATGTGCCGCAGCATCGGATGGATCGATATAACGCGGCGCTATCGTGGCTTAAGCAACTGGCGCAGGGGTTGACTACGCTGGGGGAGGCCACCCCCCAGCGTTCCTCCGATCAGCTCGGCGGCCCGAAGAACGCCGTCAGCTCCGATGATCGGGTGATGACCAGCGGCAACGGAACTTCGACCGCTGGAACGATGGATAATTTCTAATGCTTGTTCAAATCGTGATTACCTGGAAAGATGAAAAGCTCCAAGCGGCACTCAAAGAGGCGCTGCGCCGCAAGGAAAATTTAACCCCGGTTTTTCAGGTGGCCGGGGAGAGGATGAAGACGAGCATCGATCAGAATTTTGCAGTGGGCGGCCGGCCGACACCCTGGGTGCCATCGAAGCGGGTGATCCGGTTCGGAGGGAAAACACTCGTCTTAAATAAGATCCTCCAAAGCTCTATCACCTATAAAGCCTTCAGCGATCGGTTGGTCATCGGGACAATTCTACCCTATGGAGCGATTCAGCAGTTGGGCGGAACAATCCGAAAAACGGTTCAGGTGAAAGAGCACTGGCGCTATCAGGACAAAGCGTTCGGAAAGCCAATTCCTCCCCGGTCGACGCATGTCAGCCCGCATCCGATGAAGATGCACGTGACAATCCCGGCCCGGCCTTATCTGGTCGTGCAGGATGACGATAAACAATATATCGGCCGGGTCGCGGTCGATTACATTCTAGAACCGCTCAAATAAGGAGTTTGGAAAATGAGAGTGCGCGGCACTGTGAAATGGTTCGACGATAAAAAAGGCTTCGGTTTCATCACCAGCGAGATCGGCAAGGATTTCTTCGTTCATTATTCGGGCATCCTTGGCGACGGCCACCGCTCGCTTCAGCAGGGGCAGAAGGTGGAGTTTAAAATCGAGGAACAGCAGAAGGGCCCCGCGGCGATCGAGGTGATCGCGCTGCGATGAATCTCCTTTTAAAGGCCATTCAATCGGAGATGAAAGCGGCCGATTCCCTCGCATATCTGAGGGGCTCGGTCTGGATCATCCCGGAGGGTCCCGATCACGACGTCCTTCCGGCCGAGGCGCAGTTCCCGGCGATCGGGATCACCGACGGCACAGAGTCGATCGAGCACCGGCCTGGGATGACAAAGAAGATCGTCCGCACCGTGCGGATCTCCGCTTATGTGGAGGTCGTCCGCCCCGAGCGCTCGATCATCGGCGACGGAACGACCAAAGGGGTGATCGATATTTTGAAGGATATTGTCGCGCTGCTCGATTACAACCTGCTCAGCTTGGACGGCTACAGCGAGGCGCGGTCGACTTCAGTGGAAGCATCGACGGTGGTCATTTTCGATAATCTGTTGGCGCTCAAGAAGACGGTGATCTACGAATATCGGCACCCGATTTAGTTTTTAACGGAGGAACCGATGGAAAAAACAATTCTGCTCGAATATCTCGGCGAGGGTGAAATGGAGGTCGCCGGAGTCGGCGTCTTCGGCGGCGATCATTGGGACCCGGATTTAAAGCAATGGGTCAAGACGACGATTCTCGAATGCAATGAAAAGACCGCGAAGGAGCTGGAGAGCGACCCCCGATTCAAAGTCTACTATACGCGGGATACGGAAGCGCAGCCCGCGCAGATGAAGGAGGACAAACATGGCGGGTAATTATAATCTCGGCCGCGAGTCCCAGGTCTATATCTGCAATCAAAACGCCTGGGGAACACTGGTCTGGCCGGTGGCGGGGGATGCAATCAAGCACATGAAGTGCTCGATGCAGCGGAAAGAGACAAGAAAGCTCCGCGCCGATGTGTCGAATACCCGATCGCGCCAGCCGACGATCATCGGGAAGCACAATGCCTCCTGCTCTCTCAACGGCTATATCATTCCCTCCGGCTCCGTTGGGGTCGTCCCGAACACTGGTAAGATTTTAAAAGCGGCCTTCGGAGTGGAGACGGTCAACCCCGGCGTCTCGGTCGTCTACTCCCTCGCGCGGGATCTGGAGACGCTTCAAAATGGTCTCTCGATCCATCAATTCGGCAGCTTCATGCACGAGGCGGTGCGCGATGCGATCGTTCAGGGTCTGACCATTAAGCTCTCCGGCGCCGGCGAGGGTGAGTTCGACGCCTCATTCGATGCGGCGGAGGAAGTGCTTACCGGCTCTTCGACTCTTCAAAACAATGCGGCCGGGGGTGCCAATAGCGTCACCGTGGCCGCTGGGGACGGCGTCAATTATTCGGTCGGGAGCGTAGTCGATATCGGAACCTCCACCGGCCATACCATCACGGCGATTGCCGGCGATGCGCTCTCCATTACCCCCAATCTGGTCGGCAATCAGAATGCCGGCGTGGCCGTGATTCCCAATCGGCCGGGCGCCACCACGGTGGGGGCGCCGATCTCCGGGATCATCGGTCAGTTTCAAATTGACGCTGTGACGATCAGCATTATCTCGGCGCAGGTGAAGCTGGCGAACAAATCTAAAATGCGGGACAACGAATATGGAACGGCCGCGGCCACCGGCTTCTCCACTCCGGTGCCGCGGGAGATCACTTTCGATCTGGAGCTTTATCTGCGAAAGGACTATCTGAAATTTTATGGGCATGCGCGCCAGTTGGTCCAAAAGGCACTGACGCTAACAAGCGGCGGCGTCGCCGGAAATCGCCTGGTGCTCTCCCTGCCGAAGGTGGAATTCGAAATTCCGCCGATCGACATCTCCGGGGCGGACGAGGCGGTCATTAAAATTTCCGGATCTGCCCTGCCGACGACCGTCGAAGACGAAATCACCGCAACATTCAACTAAAAAGGAGCACCGATGCAGAGCAGAGAGTTTATTCGATATATACCGGCATGGGACGGGAACCGGAAAAAAGAACGTCCTATTATTGTGGAGATCAAGCCGCTATCTATGGGCGACATTAAGAATTACTCGAAACAAATTTATACCTCGATGGCGAAAGAGGCGCCGGGCCAGATCGCCGATAATTCCGCCGAGATTCAAGAGATACAATTTTTAGAGAATGTCGGAAAAGTGGAAAATCTTGTCCATCCGATCACGGGGCAGCCGATCACGACTGCGGCGCAACTTTATGAAGCTCCGGGCCTCTTCCCGCTGGTGCGAGAAATCATTAAAGCGATGGAAGATATCAGCGTCTTGAAAGAGGGTCTGAAAAAAAAATCCGAGCCGCCGCCCGCTGGAGTATAGCGCCGGCGGCGGGGAAATGGGATTGCCGGAGCTGCCGTGAAGCCAACCTCTGCCGTCTTAGAAATTGCGGGGGCGCCGGTAATCCCGATTTTAGGCTCCCTCTGGCGGAGGATCTCATCCTTTCCGAATGTCCCACCTCTTATATCGATCCGATCGCCCACGAGTACGTGTCTCTGTTTTGGCATTGTTATTCGGTGATCGGGGGCCAGCCGCTGCGACACTCCCTCCCCCGCGCCGGCGGCTTTCTCGACCAGGACCACGCGACGATGGAAGCCTTTAAAATTATTGAAATGGAAGTCCGGAGCACTTTAAACCCGAAGGAAGAGAAGCAAGATGGCGGAAAATGATGTCGAGGTCGTGATCGGCGCGAGAGAACTTGCGACGGCGGAAATCGCAAAGGTCTCGACGGCGGCGAGCGAAGCCAACACCGCGAACGCCAAAGCCTTGGAGAATTATGCCACCGTGCTGAAGGCGGTTCGAAACGATTTGATGGGATACGGCGAAGTGTCGAAAGAGGGAATCGACACGTTAAAGAAGATGGAATCGCAATTAAAGACCGCCGGTATTCCATTTCAGGATTTGAAGGCGTCGATCGTCGGCGCCGGCGAGCAGAGCTCATTATTGGAGCAACGGTTTAATCGGCTCACCGATGCCTCCTCTTATTTAGCGCTCGGAATGACTCGGGTGCAGCGCCTGGTGGTCGGCATGGGCTTCGGTCTTCTGATCGGCGCGGTGACGGAAGCAGTCGCCGCTTTGATCGCGCTGGCTGCTGCGAACGAAGATGTTTATGAAAAAAACGCGAAGCTTGTCTCTAGTTTTGAAAGCCTCGGTCATCGACTCGAACCGCTCCGGGCCCGAACCGAAGAATATATGCGAACACAGTATGAGCTGACGCGGGTTCAATTCGAGATCGAGAAGATTCACGCGGGGCTTCTGATCCCGCAGCTGGAGCGGGAAATTGAGATCAAGCGGTCGCTCGCCACTTATAATGCGTCGGTTATGGGGACCCTCCTCGAATATGCGCAGGCGCTGATTCATGGCACCTCAGCCGAACAAGAGCACAACGCCGCGACGGAAGAGGCGGAAAAGAAATTGGAGCTGCTGAAGATCCAATATCAGGCGCTGAAGGATACGCTGAATCTGACGATCCCTTCCTTTGATGAATTCGCCAAGGGATCAAAGCGGCTCACCGAAGCGCAATTGGAACAAGAGGGAATCGGTCGACAGAAGCTCGCCCAAGCTTTGGAAGAGCAAAAAGAGGCCGGTTTAGAGCAGGTGGCGCTCGGCCGATATTTTTTGGCGGTAGCGCTGGAGGATCGAAAAGTGGCGGCGCTCGAACAGGAAGGGCTGGGCCGTCAAATCCTCGCCCGATCTTTGGAAGATCAAAAAGAGGCAGGATTAATCCAGATCGGGCTGGGTCGTCAAATCCTGGCGCAGGCGCTGCAAGACCGGAAAGAGGCGGCGCTGGAGCAGGAAGCGCTGGGCCGCCAGATCCTGGAGCAGACGCGGGCCGACATGAAAGAGCGTGCGCTCGATCAAGAGGCGCTCGGCCGGGCGATTCTGGAAGCCGCGCAATATGAGATGAAAACGAATCAGCTGCGGCTCCAGAGCTATGTTGATACGACCAGCGCGATTAAAAACCTGATGGAAGCGCTCTACACGTTCGGCGGTCAGAAGAGCCGCGCGCTTTTCGAGATCGTTAAGGTCGCCTCCATCGCCGAAGCGATCGTCAATACCTATCGCGCTGCGAACCAGGTCCTCGCCGATCCTACGCTTCCTTATTTTGCTAAAGTGGCCGCGGAAGCGGCGATCATTACCGCTGGGCTGGCCAACGTCGCCCGGATCTCGGCGACCTCATTCAACGGCGCCGGCGCGGGCGGTGCAGGTGGGGGCGCCGGCGCCGGTGCCGGCATTTCCCCTGGGGGCCCTCCGGCGGGGAGCCTATTCAATAATCAAAATCAACTACCGCCGGTGGTCGCGCAGGTTGTGATCCACGGCAATGTCATCGGTACGGAAGAATGGGTGAATCAGGATTTGATTCCGGCGATCGAGGACGCGGTGCGTAATGAGCGAAGCAATCTGGTGTTGAAAAAATAGCGATGGCGGAGACCCCTTACATCTTGGCGAACAACTTAGCGGCGAAGGCGACTATTACCGGGCAAATCAATCCCGATTCGAAATATAAGCTCGCGCGCCTCTGCGATGGGAAGCGCTATACACGGTGGCAATCGACTGACACTGTGCTGAAGAATCTCGACTTTGCAATCCCCGCTGCCTATCAGCGCCCAGTCACCTGTTTGATTCTTGATCGCAATCACACTCTCTCCGGCGTCCAGTGCCGCTTTCTCTACTCCGCCGACGGCGTCACCTATACTGCGGTGGACACATTTACTCCCGCCTCGAGCGCCGTCGTCTTCCGCCGCTTCTCGGGGCAGATGGCCCATCCTTATTATCGGCTGGAGTTGGGCGCGTCGGCGGAGTTGCAGCGCATTCCGCAAATCTGGTTCGGCCAGGGCTGGAGCCTCGCCTATAATCCGGTCGCGCCGTTCGATCCGGAGGAGACCCGCTTCGAATATGATGATCTGGAGACCGAGGCGGGGGTGACGCTTCGAAATCGTAAATTCGAGAAGCGCTCCTTCCAGCTCGATCTCACCGATCTGCCGGCGGCCGAGTATGCGAATATTCAAACCTTCTGCGCCGACATCATCACCTATGGCGGATTCCTCTGGTTTGTCTTTCGGCCAGACTCCAACCCGTCCGACATCCTCTATATGCTCCACAAAATCAAGCAGCGCCGGTTCGCGCAGAATCAGACCGGCGCCTATCGCGACGGCTCGATCCCGCTGGAGGAGGTACTCGGCGGATGATGACCCTCTCCGAAAAATTCTTGAACGAGGCGGCCCGCGCCGGCGCGAAGCCGACGGCGGTGATTGGCTTCGTGAAGGCGCCGCTCTCGGCCGAGGCGGCCTATTCCTCCGACTGGAACGCGGCGCTCTCCCTGGTGAACGTCGCCGTCAATGGCAACGAGGTATGGCTGGCGCAGACGCTGGCGACGCCGGGGGTCTCGCAGCTCTCCGCCCGCAACAATCTCTCAATTCCGAAAGGATTTGTTTTTCTTTCTTTGCGCGGCAGCGGAGGAAGCACTGTTTGGTCCGATGATATGCGAATTATTTATCAGTCCTTCACGGCGCCGGTGAAAGGGTTTTTATCTCTTATTCGAGTGAAGCTCGCAAAAGTGGTCGGCCTCGATCGTTCCACTTTATATATAGGCTTGACCGATGGGAATGAAGTACTGATCGAAGAGCCGATCTCCTTCGATTCCTCTCTGGTTAATAATCCCAGCACATGGATTGAGGCCGACTTTTCGGCGCGCAACCGACAGCTCGATCCGGGAATCTATAAAATCTATATCAGCCAAACGACAGTGGCGCAGGCCAGGTCGGCCGACGTCCTCTCGGTGTTTATCGACGACACCAACCCTTATGCAGGCGGCGATTTACGGTATGCGATCAATTCCGGTCCGAGCACGGTGGCGCCCCCAAATACGGACTTGACATTTGAGATCACGATGCTCCCCCGATATCAGGCGAGCGGATCGGTCTCGATGAAGCTCGATCTCGGCCAGGTCCCGACCGATCCGGGAGAGTGGGTGCTGGAAGATGTCCGCGACGCCGGCAGCGCCATCGTTTATCAAGCATGGTCCTCCGCCACCGGCGCGTTTGCCGGCGAGGAGACCCCGCTCGGTGTCATCGTCGACGGCCAGGCGATCTCCGACCTGAAGCGCTATTTCAAAGTCACTGCGACCCTCACCCCCTCGGCCGATTTCCTCGCCACCCCCAAGGTGGTCAAAATCAAGGCCAACTTCGATATTTGGGACCGCTATTGTCTGAAGGATACCTATCTCGAATTTAAAGGGGATGTCTTCCCGCCGATCGTCATGTCGATTCCACAGATCCAATATGTCATGGATCTATTGGCGGGGAAAGCGTCGATCGGGACGGTGGAGATCCCCTTCCAGGATGAGGGCTTTCTCGAAGAGACGCTCGTCAACTATTATTTGAAAAATAATGAAATCGCGATCTCGCTGGGGTTCGATGCCGACGGGTGGGGTTTTGAGGATTATGTGCAGATGTGGCGCGGAAACATTGTCAACTGGAAGCGCTCGCCGGGATTGATCACCCTGAAATGCGCCGACTGGGCGGTGCTGACCAAGAAAGATATTCCGGTCGAAGATCCGGTCACCGGCGCCGTCATTCCGCTCTCCTATGATGGCCACCCGCAAGACCTTAAAAAAGATATCCTGCGGAACAAAATCGGCATGCGCGAAGCGCAGATCCACCTGCAATCGCTTGATGACAACAAAGTGAAAGCGCTGCTTGCCGGTTGGCGCTTTCTTCGCACCATCAGCCAGCCGACCGACGCCTGGACGCTGCTCCAGGAGCTCGGCCGCCACACGCAGACGGTGTTGATCCCGCGCGAGGACGGCAAGCTCTTCGATTATCTTTTTGATCCGACCCAGCCGCACGTCGCCGAGTTCGGCGACAACGAGGTGCTGCTCCGATCGGTCGCCTTCGACGCGCAGATGGACACCACGCTGGTCAACATCGCGATCGTCTATTACGGTTTTCATCAGCCCTTTCCGCTCACCGGCGCCGCCACCTGGACCAATAATAATGCGACGGTCAACGGCAGCGGCACCCTCTTCACGAAAGAGCTCACTGTCGGGACGGAGATTCAGGGGCCCGACGGGCGGCTCTATGTGGTAAAGAGCATCCTCTCCGATACACAGCTGACGATGGAAACGGTCTATGCCGGGACGACCGCGAATGCCGCTGTCATGCGACCGCGCACGAACGATGAGGGGAAACCTTCCTCCTATCAAGGGGCGGTCACAGAGGCGGACGCCGACTCGATCTCGAATTATAAGCAGCCCTTGATCAACCGGCTGCTGCCGTCTCCCTGGCTCGGCCCGGACGACGGCACCTATGCGGGGAAGACCCGCGCCACCGACATCGGCAGCCGCATCGTCACGCTCGGCCGCAACGGCATCCCCTCGGTCTCGTTGATCACATCGCGGGAATTTCTCGGCCTGCAAGAGGGGGACTTCATTCGCTTGGGGAGCCGCACCACGCTGCCGCGCAACCTGCTCGGTTATACCTGGACCAAGTGGGTATTGGTCTCGAAGACGATCGACTTTAAAGGCGGCCAGATAAAATGGGGGATGCTCAAGGTCCCCTCCGGCGTCGGCTTCTCCGATGAGCTGAAAGCCTATTCCGAGTGGCTGAATGCCGCGACGGGATTGGTCGATCTGGTGATTGATCAATGGCCGACCGAAGTGCTCCTTCTATATATCGATAATGAAAAAACGGCGAAACTTGACACTCAGGCTGAGTGGACCGCCTATGATTCAGAAACGAATTTACTGATCGAGGCATAGATGGGGAAAGTCCGGCTCAATTATAGTCACCTCGGCATCGGATCGGCGGCGGTCTGCGGCTGCCATGATCAGCCGGGAGGCATTCTGCGGGTGCACAACGAGCCGCCGGCCGTAGTCGGAGACATTCATGTCGGCGGATCTTCGAGCTTGTTTTATCCGAACGGCCAGGGAGTCTGGCGGCTCGACGTGGGGGCGATCCCGGTCGTCTCCCAAGGCCATGTCCGAATCGCGCAAGTCATCCCGGCGGGGACCTCTCTGACGCACACGCTGCAAGGGTCATTGACTGGCGCCTTCGCAGGCGAGGAGGTAACTCTCGGGACCGTTATAGATGGTAGCCTGATTAATGGCGCCTACCGCTATTTTAAATTGACCTCCGTTTTTACCTCCGACAGTCAGCGCGACGTGACGCCAATGATCGAATATTTCGATGTGATCTATCAGCGGGGATATCCCCCCGCGGGGAGCTGCGATCTATTGATGGATGTCGGCTTTACGCCCGAATACAACGGTAGCTGGGAGGTCGACTCGATTGTCCCGGCGGGCGCGGTGCTGACCTTGACCGCCCAGGGGAGCAACCGTGAGCTGTTTGATTCCGAGGTCGAAGATCTCGGCGCGATCGCCAATGGCGCGCAGATTACAATCAGAAAACGTTTTTATAAAGTGCACGTTGTCATGCAGAGCGACGCCACCGGCACGCTGACGCCGCGGCTGACGCGGATTAAAGCCACCTTCCCGAACGGATGAGGAGACAATGAACCAGACGACTTTTGTAGATCCCAGTTCCACCGTCCCGGCCGCCGGAGGGGGCAATGTCGGCAATGGCACATGCAGCACTCCGGTCGTCTCTTCCGCCACCCTGACGGAGAATTTTACGATTACCTGCACCGTACCGGGCGGCTCCGGGGTGGGGCAGTTTTCGGTCGTCGGCTCGGTCAGCGGCAATATCGGAACCGCAACCTCAAATAGCGAGTTCATCGATGCCAACAAAAAAGTCCGCTTTACACTCACCGCCGGGGGCACCCCCTGGGCGGTCGGCGATACCTTCAGCTTTTCGACCACGGCGGGGACTCCGATCAATCAGGCGAACATCAACACATACTCCTCACCGGTGGCGGCGCAAAATGAAGCGAACGTCTTTACAGCGGATCAAACGATCACTGAAAATGCGGGAGGAGTGGCCCAACTCACGATCAATGGCACCGGCGCAAATGGCGCCAACCTCAAACTTGTCGGAAATGGGGGCACAACCCCTTCGAAGACAATCAGAGCTTTTAATGGAAATATTGAGGTTGTAAATAATGCCTATTCCAGCGCTATCCTCAGATGGGATGACACTGGCAAGCAAAATGTGGGGATCGTCCCGCTGGCGAGGATGGGAACACTGGTACTGAGCGATACGTCGGATCAGTCGATTGCGGATGGCGCCTCGCTGATTGCGCTCCTCAATGATTCGACCATTACGAGGTTTTTTATTTGGACCGTGCGCGCCACTAATAGTGTGGTCAGATTAAGCGGCGCTGTGGTCAGGCCCGACGGCACTCTTGAGACCGATTACGCCTATACTTATATGCAGGTGGACACAGTCCGATATGTACTGACAATTAATAATCCCAATCCGATCGCGGGAAATTCCCCAACAGTCCGCAGAAAAATTTATGAGCTGACGGAATCTTAGGAGGTAGCAATGGAAAAATGGATACAGTCCCAAGCGGGGATGCTGAAATTAAATGATCGTGGCGAGGTCATCGATCGGCATCCATATAAATATCATCAGATCGCCGATCGCTTTTTACGAGTAAAGCTCAATCCGGACGGCTCCGAGGCAGAAGTCCGTTTTCACGGCCAGCGCTGCTTTATATTCGTCCACCCAGAAACCGGCGATATTGTCGCCGGCGGCGGCACGGGATTTAATCTCCATGTGGAACTGAATGGTCCCACGGAACAAAAAGCGATCTGTGCGGACGGCAAAGAGGCGCTCTGCATCGAGCTGCCGGCACATGATCTTTGCCCGCACTGCGGGAACGCCGAAGATAGGCCGATCGACCAAATTTTGCCGGCCGATTTTTTGCGAGAGGTGGAAGTCGATGAAATTAATGAAGAGGGTAATGTATTAGGAAAGAAGAAAGTCCGGCGCTATGGCTATCGATGGAATTTTGCGGAGGGAAAATTAGAGGAGCTCTCCGGGTCTGATATCAGTCGCCCGGTAAAAAGGCCGCCGGTGGAAAAAGAGAAATAAAGGCGGACAGCAGCCCAAGGAGAACAGGACTCCCCAGGCGATGCATTGCGAGTGCATCACGGATGACCCGCTACTGCCCGCACCCAAGCGCGCCGGGCAGGAAAGAGTATATCAGCGGGTCCTAACACTGTAACCAGGGGAGGACCTTAGAGATGAACAGCTTTCTTTCATACCTCGGTGGTAAATCGCTGCTCGCCAACAAAATCATCAGTCGGATCCCGGCGCATACCTGTTACTGTGAGGTGTTCGCCGGCGCCGCCTGGGTGCTCTTCCGAAAAGAGCCGAGCAAGGTGGAGATCCTCAATGATATTAATACCGACCTGGTCACCCTCTATCGAGTGGTGCAAAATCATTTGGAAGAATTCATCCGGCAGTTTAAGTGGATCCTCACGGCGCGGGATGAATTCGAGAGAAAGAAGCTGGAGAATCCGGAAACCCTCACCGACATCCAGCGATCGGCCAGATTCTATTATTTGCTCAAGCTTGGGTATGGCAGCCGGATGCCGAACCCGACCTTCGGGATTTCCACCATGCGAGCGAGCCATATTAACCTGATGACGATCGGGGAGGAGCTGACGGCCGCTCACCTGCGGTTGAATAGAGTCTATGTTGAAAACATGCACTACTCGCAGATCTTGGCGCGGTTCGATAAGCCTCACACTTTCTTCTATATTGACCCGCCCTATTATGGCTGTGAGAACTATTATGGAAAGGGGATTTTTGATCGGGAGGACTTCAGCCGGCTCGCGTCGATGTTGAAAAAGATCGAGGGAAAATTCATCCTCTCAATCAACGACACCCTCGAGATCCGAGAGATCTTCGGGAGCTTCCACATCGAACACGAGGGGACGACTTATCAGACAAGCAACAAGGGAAAGAAAAAGGTGACTGAACTGCTGGTAATGAACTATAAAGCGAGTACGGGAAAACGATTCTGAATGATGCTGTTTTTTACCTGTCCAAACTGCGGGAAGGATTGCTATTGCATTGATACGGGTCTCCATGACTGTCCTTACTGCAAGACAGGCTGCTGGGTTGTCCTGAAAGCGGAGGCCCGTTCGATCACAGATCTTGAAAATGAGGTATTAGATGGGGAGAAAACAGACGTTTAAAAGCCATTTAATCGGAAGGCGCCGACCACTATATATTGTGGTAGACTATGCATCAAGAATTTGAATTATTTCCAAAACCAAATGAAAGTTTTTCCAGGACCATTTGCGCCCCTATAATCCCTCCGAGCATAACAAACAACATTTTAATCATTTTATTCTTGACACTATTTTATCGCTATGGTAGGGTCCGCCCAACAATATACACCTACTCGATGCCACCACGGTAATGTGGAACAGGAGGCCTCACCGAATGCGAGTGCTGGGCAGAGGGAATTCGACGCTCATCAATATTGAACCCAGGGTTCTGTAGAATCCTGGGTTTTGTTTTATCTCGGGGAGGGTTGCGCTCTGAAAGATTAAAACCAAGGAGTAATTGAACAAAAAGAGCGAGGGTGGCGCTTCCCGCAACGAAGCTACCACCCTCTAAGCCGATCCCGATACTGCGAATATCGGAGAAGGCCTGCCATAGTATAAGCATTTTCTTGTACAAGGTAAAGGCCCCTTTCCTTTTAAAGCAGACATTGGAGAGGGGCTTTGTATTTTGTTGCCCACCGTTTAGTAGTCCGATTCACGAACAGGACGGATGGCAGGAGACAATTCGTTTGTATCAGAACCAAATGGGAAGGACCGATGCATCTCGGTTCTATCGCAAACTTTTAATTTTTAAAAATGATCTCTTGGCTTTTGAGACGAAGGATCGTTTCAAGTCAACGGATTAAGCGCGCCTACCGAAAGATGTGAGCATCAATCAGCCTGGCGATCGAAATGCATTTAAGACTTACATCTCGATTGGGAAAGTCATCCTAACTATTCTCAATTCTCGGTACCAGCCTATGGCTTGAATAGCTGTAATCCAATAAAATACGCCCAGGAGAGCAACTTGTAGTGACAGAACGCAAAGATCTGGCCTAACCCGGCGGTGCATGGGACGCTGCGCGAAAGAGCCGCGCAACGATCCTGACCTTGAACGTTAGAGGTCTTACTTTTGGAGTCCCACGCTCAATTAAAGGAGGTAACATGGCAGACAACAAGAAGTTGATCCTGAATCTGTTCGCCGGAATGCAGGATGCCCTATTTTTGGGCGATAGATTTGCGAATGGCGAGTTCGTGTCATTTCTTCAGCCTGGTCAGTTCCTTAGTACCAATCTGAAGGAAAACGCGAACTCAGATGACATGGCGATTCAGTCGGATATCGCAAACATCCTTATTGATTCCTCCTATGTCAACAAGTACAACGATATAACCTACTCAAGTAGCAAGGAACTTCTTGGTTCGGTCAATCAGGTCTACTACGATCTCCTCAACCACGCCGCCCTACCTTTCAAGGCGCTTGATCCAGCCACCCTAAAAGAAATTGCCGATATCCAAGCATGGATTGGAAGTAACACTTCCAACTATGAGCTATATAGAGAGCGCTATTTCGACGCAGTTGAGGCCTATGAAACTGAAGCTCACAAGCAGGATCCAAGTCCGGGCAAGCTTCAGCGGCTGGCACAGAAGAAGCTAGATGCATCTAAGAATTGGGAGACATTCGGACAGAAAAACATCTACGACCGCAAGTATGGCCGCCTCGTATATCTCACGGAGGAAGACCCTTCATCATATTGGGGCAAACTTCAGCAACGGCTAGATACACAAAAGCAACAGGCCCCCCGAAAGGGTGAATATTACCAAACCTTCCTTGTGCCATCTATCTCGTCGTGGAGTTCAGCCAGTTGGGCCACTTTTGAGCGGAACATTTCGGAGAAGGATGCATACGAATACTCCAAGTCCACGTCCTGGTCTGGAGGTATCTCCGGGCGATGGGGGCTCTGGAGTTGGGGTGGAGGCACTAGCGGCTCCACAAACTTCGAACACAAGGAATCCGACATATCGACAGTATCGCTGAAGTTTGATTATCTAAGAGTCCGTATCTTTCGCCCTTGGCTTGTGGAAGATGTTTTCGGATACAAGTTCTGGACTTGGAAGACTGACTTCGGTGGCCAACTGCTAAGCGACGGCGGGAACCTTGCAATTGACCCACCTGTCCGCCCGATCGGTCGGATGCCCGTGCTACCAAGATATCTAATTGTCATACGCAATTTGGAAATTTCAGCAGCCTTCTCTAAGGACGTCTCTGACTGGTATCACTCCGAAGTTAGTCATAATGCATCGATAGGTTGGGGACCGTTCTCGATAAGCGGGTCGTACTCCGAGTCAACGACAAGCCAGTACGTACACGCATCATTCGACGGCGTTACTTTCCGAATTGAGCAGCCCCAAATTATTGCCCGCACCGGCCTGCTGTTACCACGCTCGCCCGACCCGAACCTAGCACTCTCGTGGCAGGACGATGCCTGGTTTCCACCCAAGACCCTCCTAGAAATAGACAAGTTGCGGTCGCAGGACTACTTATACTCTCTTGCAGAAGAGCTAGCAATGGAAGGCGTCGCGGAAGCAGAAAGGGTCGCGAACCTTTGGCGCTCACAAAAGCAGAAGGAGATCGACCAAGTTATCGCAGAGGCCGAAGCAGCGGAAGCCAAGAGGCTAGGAATGCGGGGAGGATGAATTGGCACGCCAATGGATGCTGCTTTGCGCAGCAGTTCTTCTCTTATCGGGATGTGTTAAGTTTGCCGTGGTCTATGTCAACGCAAAGGACACAGACTCGCAGTCCTCAGTGTCAGTTGACGTTTTTTCAGCTAAAGATGGATTGTACCTCGGCGAAACACCGCTTAATCTGGATTTCGAAAAGTTGAGCACCATGCCCAACCCAACGCTTAGTCTGTTGATTATAGGAGAATGTTATCCCGCGCACTGGCAGCTTATAGAGATATCCAATTGGGCCCCATCTCGGCAACAGGCCAGGGATGCGGCCTTCAAGAACGAGGTGCTGTTCAAGATAAGAACTGAAACTGGCTGTACAAAGAAAAAGTGATTTCGCACTAAAGACATATTAGTGGATACAGTAATTATGACAACCTCTAGCCTCTCGTCAGACTGTGTGGAAACTAGAACCTATCTCAAAATTGTTTTAGAAGAATAAAGGTGGAGGCCAGTTGAACAAAGGCGAAGAAGTTACAGCAGTAGTCTTCCCGCCGAAATCAAGATTCGGAGATGCCACTGAATCCAGGAGAAGAAGCGCTCTACGATCCAGCGACGCTGCGAGCGACGCAGGATTCTGCCATCTTGGGTGCGAAAAGATTTCTTGCGGTTGGATCGATGTGGCACGTTCATTTCAATCCCCTTTGTGAAGTCAGCCGGAAGTCATTATCATAGCTATTGCCTAAACTCCCCGCGACTAATTCTCCCCAAGTCAGGGACTTTAGCAATGATCCATAATAGGTATAAGGGAGTGTCCCGCTACAGGGAGCAGTGATCGTGGCGAGATTGCCTGTCGTAGAGCTGTAACTTTATCAGGTAAGGCACTCCAACAACATTCTGGCGATGAAGGTATATATACCGAATTAGTATTTTTAAACACAATAATATTAGGTAAACTAACGCGGATGCTCATGGGGTTTGTCGTTCCTTAAACTAGAGGATAAATAATGAGGCGGATGCATATTGTGACATGTCTTCTCCTGTTAGTTGCCATTTTATCGTTTCGGCAAACTGCTGATACGTTAGCTGCCGACGATCCTACACCTGATGACAAAGCTAAGAAAGAAAGAGAAGAAAAGATAGCTGAGGCTGAAGCAGCTCAGAAAATTGCGGAAGCGAAGGCTGCCGCTCTCAAAGCAAAGTTGGGAGTGCCAGATAGTGGGTTTCAAGGTGAAGTGACACTATCAGATAAAGCAGGTACAGCAGAAGCTGCGCTCCTCGGAGCCAAAGCTTTAAATACAGCAGCCAAAAAGATTGTCGAATCGGTCAAATCGGAAAAGTCAGGAGCATCGATATTATTATATCCAACATTAGACTTTCCAAAGTTTCAAGCGCTACTTTCGGTCAACGCTCAGATCGCTTTTTTAAAAAAGTTATTCGAAGAAGCCGATAAAGCCGATAAAGTTGCTCTACCGGGGACGGAAACGGTGCCACCGGAAACAGCGGGCCTAGCCTTGGATGCTATAAACAAGTTATTCGGGTTTTTCAGGACGGATTATAACGTGAAAGGAATAGACATAACTGTAGATGATTCAATGCTGGTTAATGCGGTGGCTGGCCTGCTTTCGAAATCGCGCACTGTACAACTACCTTCGCAATATATTCCAAAAGCTTTATCAGATCCAGGCTTGGGGATTTTTAAGAAACTCACTGAGCTTGCTACTTTGAAAGCAAAAGCTACACAAAAAATAGTACTTCATGAAAAGGAAGCAGAACGTCTTACTAAGGAGGCAGAAAACAAAAAAGATCAAGATAAAGAGAACACGTTGAAAAATGCCGAACTTCATAAAAAAGCAGCCAATGGCTTTAAGGATGCAATAACCTTTTATGATGAATTTTTCAAAAAGCTTACAACTGCAGATGATAAAGGACTGAGCCCTCTCGCAGATCTCATACGAGAAGACTCTATTTATGAAACTCTATCCAAAGGGGAAGGGAGTCTGCTGTTAATGGTAAAAATTCATAACTTTAGTGGCTCCCAGTATACCGCAAAAAATTTATGGTCCTTCTTTGGAGCAATGCCGTTTTATAATATGGGTGGAATTGTTGTGAGTTATGTGCTCCTAGATGGAAAGCATGGAAACGTTATGACGTCGGGGGTCATACCAGTCCATGGTGGATTTTTTAAACCAAACGATCTCAAAAAAGAAATAAATAAATAACTGCCTGCCCGTTCGGGTAAAAAACTCATTCGCCTCATTTGTAATCAATTTGCGAGGTGGAAACGCATCCAAATTACATTGGAATTTTTTCTTGCTTTGTTCTTTGCCGCGGCTGCTGGCCGGCTCTCGAAAATAAAAATGATATGGTCACGTCAAAATTGGCTGGGTTTCCAACCGTTGTGAAGGAAATGCTGGGCGAGTACTACTCATGAAAGAGATCATCGCTCAATTTAACGCCGAATCTTCGCGAGCTTTACGAAGCCGGGAAACAGGTCCAGTCACAATCGACTTGCTGAACGTTTTGCGGGAAGCCGGCGGGTCAATTGAGCCCCTGCACCCCGGTTCAGACGATCCTGGATTGAGCCGCTATTTCGTCATCCGCGTTCAGGATGACGCCAAGGCGGAAGAACTGGCGCAGCGCCTTCGATCTCTGGAGCCGACAGAAGCTGCGTACATTAAACCACATGAAGAAGCGCCGTAAGGGGCGCTTTGAAGCTTGAACGAAGGAGGGAAAAATGGCTGATCCCAAAAAGCCAGGCAGAGGGGCTGGTCAATCGCCATTGGCATCGTCTCCCGGCGATTTCCCGAAGCGGCGCGAACTCATCGTCGTGGCGAGACCGGAAGCGGGGCTGCGAGCGAGCGCGGCGGGCGTGGCCTCCGTTGCAGGTAGGGACGTATCCCTACTGTCAAGTCTGCTGACCTCGGAGGGTGTGCGGCTAAAACCCCTGTTTGGGGAATCCGAGGAACAGATCAGAGCTCAGGCAGCCGCACTGCAAGCGTCCGCCGGCAACGTTCCGGACCTTTCCGTTTACTATCATGTCGATGCTCCCGACGAGAAGCTCGACTATCTTGCCGAAGCTTTCCGGAGGCAGGGTGTGGTGGAAGCCGCGTATGTGAAATCTCCAGCCGAGCCCGCCGTTACCGCGCCTCTGCAAGTGCAAGGTCTGAATCTCATGCAGCCCCGCGAGGAGGATGCGCCCCCGGTTACTCCCGACTTCACGGCCAACCAAGGCTATCTGGTGAAGAAGGGCCTTATTATCGTCCTGTTAATGCTGTTACTCCCGACTTCACGGCCAACCAAGGCTATCTGGATGCGGCTCCGGGGGGGATCGATGCCCGATATGCATGGACCATCGCGGGGGGCGGTGGCGCTGGCGTGAATATCATCGACTGCGAGTGGGCCTGGAATACGGCGCACGAAGATTTGCTCGCGAACCAGGGAGCCGTCATCGTGGGAGCGGCCGCGGGCGATGACAATCATGGAACCGCGGTCCAGGGGGAAATGGGCGGAAACCGGAACGGTCTGGGAATAACCGGGATTTGCCCTGACGCCTTCCGCCGTTTCGCCGCATTCTCGCAGCCTACGGCGACCGTGATTCATAACGCGGCGAACTTTCTGAACCCGGGCGACCTCCTGCTGCTCGAGATCCATCGCGCGGGTCCGAGAGCGACGGGAGTTGGGCAGCAGGGCTATATTGCCGTTGAATGGTGGCCCGACGATTTCGATGCCATCCGTTTCGCGACCATCCGCGGAGTGGTGGTGGTGGAAGCCGCCGGAAACGGCGCTCAAAATCTGGACGACCCGGTGTACAACACGCCGTTGCCGGGTTTTCCCGCAACCTGGAGGAATCCGTTCAATCGGGCTAACCGCGATTCCGGCGCGATCCTGGTAGGAGCGGGCGCTCCGCCCCCTGGCACACATGGGGCCAACTGGGGACCGGACCGGTCACGCCTGGACTTCTCGAACTACGGGGCTTCCATCGACGCGCAGGGCTGGGGCCGCGAAGTCACGACTTCGGGATATGGCGACCTGCAAGGCGGCGCGAATCCTGCCGTGTGGTACACCAATACCTTCAGCGGCACTTCCAGCGCATCGCCTATCGTGGTGGGAGCCCTGGCCTGTGTACAGGGCACGTTGCGAAGCGCGGGTCGCGTCCCGCTAAGTCCGGCGCGCGCCCGGGAACTGTTGCGCGCCACCGGCTCTCCGCAACAGGCTGGACCAACTGCGCCGCTCACGCAACGCATCGGCAACCGTCCGGATTTGAAGCAACTCATCTCGGCGGCTTTGCAGACCTCCACCTTCGGCGGGACGCAATTCACCGGGACGCTGCAGCCCAATCAGACGGCGCGTTGGTTTACCTTCAACTGGCCCGCTCATTGGCACGTGGTGTGGACCGTTGTGCCCACGGTGCCCAACTCCGTCGCGCCGCAGGTACAGTGGAAAGTGCAAGTGGAGCGCGCTTCCCTTGGATTGATCACCTACTGGATCAACGTCACCAACGTGACGGCAACCACCGTGACTTTCGAAGCACGCTACAACGTGCTGGGCTGGTAACCGAAATTTCAAAATAGGAGATTAGAAATATGTCAGTAGGAGTTCAATTCACAGGAACAGTCGCAGCAAACGCGACGCAAACGTGGTTCACGTTTAACTGGAATCCGGCCTGGCACGTGGAATGGAACGTGGTACCCACCTCACCTCAGCCCGGCAGTCCGCAGATCGAATGGAACGTGCAGGTGCAGCGGTCCAGCGCCACAGCCCTCACGTATTGGATCAGCATCCGCAACCTGACCGCGACGCCGGTGAACATCGAGGCGCGGTACGCCATCATGAGCTGAGGAGACTCGCATGCGCATCATCATTGACACGGATACTCGCGATGGGGTGTCGGTTGTGAATACTGGCTCCATCATAAACACAAATACGTCACCTCCGTCGTCGATGGATGGCGGCGGTGCCCCCGGCTCGGCCGAGGGCGCAACAGCGGCAGCATCCTCTCCGGGCGGCATTCTGACGCTGGACGCGGGACAACCGTCTGCCAGCCTCGTGGCCGCGATCGCCGCCGCGGGGGGCGCCATCGGCGCATTTGAACCGCTCAACGCGGGTCCGGCGCCGGCGATCTGACGCCGAATGCAAATTGTCAGTCCGAGCTGTGGTAAAGCAACCGCCGCGTAGGCTAACCTTGGTTTCGTATCGGAACGACCCCGGAGCGGCCGCCTTTCTGAGGCATTTAATTTATACGAGCCCGCAGCCTGCCACGACGTTTCACTGTTATGCTTGGTTGATTTTCTCTGCCACTTTTCCTATTGTGCTTGGCTGCCGCGGGTCACGCGCAATTGCTGCCTGATCAGAAACTGTGCCTTTGAAGAGACCGTCCGGCAGGCCTGTCCCTGGCGAATTGTTTATTTGAGCTCAAGAGGCGTTGCGTTCCGCTAGGGAATTACTGCGAAAATGCGGTCTACCCTGGCTGTTTGGTTAAAAGGCTCGGTTGACAGATTGATTTAAGCTTTGAGTTTCTCTTTCAATGCTTAATAGGGGTGATTTTCCGCTGTGTGCACTGTAAGGCCGATCAATGTTATAGAAATTCTCCCAGGTATTCATTTTCTTCTCCAAATCGATATCATCTTTTGTAAGTGAGTAGCTGATAAAATTCTTCATGGTCAATTCGGTGGGAGCGCTCCACTTTACCATTGAGTCGCGGGGTTCCCTTCTTGATATAGACATGTCGGATTGCTAAATCTTTAACGTGCCCATGAAAGAGGACCTGGAACTCATGTCCATTATCGGTCCGAACCATTTTGACTCGAAAGGGCAGCTTCTCTAGCAGCTAATTGATGAAAGCGATGGCGTTCTTTTGAGTGTGTGGAATGAACCCCGAAACCGAGACAATTCCATTACCACAGATTATCTCAGATCCGAAATCCCCCATTTTAATTGCCCAAATTTTGGGAGAGCAGGTCACAGCAATTCCAGCTGACTCGCTGGATTCGCGTCAGGCGGGAAAAGCACTTGTGTCGCTTGGATGAAAAGGGACGCATACTTCTCCGCATCAAATCCCCACGATCCATTCAATAACTTAGAGCAAAATTTCTCGACAAATCTCTCTTCAAAAATGCATCACTATTCTCATGACGCCTCGAATGTATTGAAGGGGAGGATAGATTCATACCATATTGGAATGTAAAAATCGTCTTCAACGTATGTATCCTAGGAATGATATCTATTTATTTAAGGTGGAGTGAACCCCAAAGCCGAGACCATTCACTCCCACTTAGGCAGCACCCAAAACGTAATGCGAGAAGTAAGGCCGCTCTCGCTCCTCTTTCAGAATCGTGATTGCTTCGTCGACACTTCCGGCTCCGAGCCAAGCTTCTGCTGCGGACCTCTTCAAAGGGATCGGCGTTCTGTCGTGTCCTGCTGCCGCAACTTCCGGGTGCGGATCATCGGTAATGAGTGCTGCTGACAGAAGAGACGGAGTTCCTTCTGCAGGCCAGTAATCCCAAACGGTTGGAAGAATCATGTAGTCTGCTAGGTTTGGGTCAAAGCAGAGGACGATGTTTTCCTTCTCTATCTGCCCCGGTGCGAGTTTATTGTTCTTCAGATACTTTTGTACTGAGACGTTTTCGTAGAACTTTTTTACGAGGATGAATCCGCGCCGTTTTTCGAGCGAGTTTTTCCAGAACGGGATGCGCTTTAAATTATCCAATCTGGCGTTGTAGCAGCCGTCCTTTTCTTTATCGAAGCTCTCGTCTTCATTATGCGGGCGCATATGATAGCGGATTGGCGAGATGACCTTATCACCTTTCTCATCGAGATGAATCATCGACATGTAGTGAAATGGAAAGATTCTCCGGTCCGTTTCCGAGAGCTCCGGAGAATTAATCGCCTTGAGCTTTCGCTGTGCTGTCTCGATTTTGTTGGTCGCAATACGTTTACTTTCTTCGGCCGCTTTCGTGGGTTTGGTGGCCAGTTTTTTTTCTGCTTCATTGAGACGCGTCTTTTGCTTGAAGATTTCTGCTTCGAAGGCGCGCGTTTGATTTTCTCGCCAAAGACGAATGTTCTTAGCGATCGACTCCTCAGCAGCATCTTCTGGGGCGCTCAGAAACGGAAGTTCCATTGCCTTGTTGACGAGGATTCTTTCGCCTTCCGCGCGGCGACGGAACAGATCATCGTACAAGTCCGTCCGAACCCGCGCCTTGTATTTGAGTCCATACATTTTAGCGTCTTGCTCGACTATTGCGGAATAACACATCGCGATTCTTTTCAGACCTCCCTTTTAATAAATTTGCAGGCCACATGTCCTGGCTTGCCAAAAAGTATATCAAAGAGTACGGCATCGTGATTGGACTGAGTGAAACGTCGCATCGAGGTCCCATTGCTCCTCATTATCGGTCGCCCAAGTCGATTATCGGTTTTTCCTGTCGCCCAGTCTTTTCAGTATCTCTTTAAGATCGATTATGGTGAATGGCTTCGGGAGGCTGAGGTTTCCTGTCGCCTGAATAAACGAATCGGTGTCTGGATTTCCCAGATCTCCCGTCATAAAAATAACGCGCCCGGCAAGATCGGCTGAGCGCTCCTAAACTTTCTGATAAACCGCTTTCCCTTCCATATCATCGAGGTGGATATCCAGGAAGATGCCGTCGAAATTGCTCTGATTAATTTTCCTGAGCGCTTCCGATCCGCTGGCGGCCCCCTCGGCAGAATATCCGTATCGCTTCAATAGATCGATCAGTAACTGCTGGATGAATGAATCATTCTCGATGATCAGGATTCGCTTTTTTATAGAAAACCTCATTTAGAATCAACCGCCTTTATGCAAGAATGCTAATGCAGCTGTAAATCTAGTGAAAATCGTGACTGGGAATCTCGCCGGCCACATTCAGCGGCCAGATTCGGACGGCTCGCACGGAGAGCGCTCCGTCAGCCTTCTGTAGTATTCCCTCCACAATCAATGCCGGATGGGAAATCACCGAGCGATATTGTCTGAAAAGATCCGGCCGAATGATTGCCTGCACCATCCCGCTCTCATCCTCCAAGGTCAAAAAGACAAATCCTTTCGCCGTCTGGGGTCGCTGGCGCACGATGACCGCTCCCCCCGCACGTACTCGCTCGCCGTCGGGAAGCCCTGCCAGCTCCGATGCCGATTTCACCCCTTTGGAGGCAAGCCATTTCCGGGCGTAGGAAATCAGATGGGGACCGCAAGTCAGCTCAGCGTTCTGATAATCGGCGATGGTCTCCTCGAAGGGGCTCATCTCAGGAAGGGGTGACCGATCTTGTTCTTCCCGGTCCTCCCACAACGGGCCTAATGGGCGTGCGACTTTTGCGACCTGCCAGAGGGCCGACCTTCGCGTGAGCCCCATGGAGGAAAGCGCGCCCGCCTCCGCCAGCTGCTCAAGCTCGTCTTCACGCAATCCGCACCGGAAGAAGAGATCGTGCACATTCTCAAAAGGCCGAGGTACCTGTTCCATTTCGATTTTCTTCCCGGCGATCTCCCGCATCCCCTTCACGTAACGCAGTCCGATCCGGACGCCCTGATCCTTCTTGGTTCCTTCCCACCGGCATTTCCATCCCGACCGATTCACATCAATCGGATGAAGGGCAACTCCGTGACGTTGCGCGTCCCGCACCAGGGTCGACGGATGATAAAACCCCATCGGCCAGGCGTTTAGCAGAGAGGCGTAGAACGCGGCCGGATGATGCGCCCGAATATAGGCGCTTGCATAAGCGATGAGCGCAAAACTCGCTGCGTGGGATTCGGGGAAGCCGTACTGGGCGAATGCCGTGATCATCTTCGCGATCTGATCTCGTGCATTTTTATCAATCCCTTTTGCGATCATCCCCTCGTGGAGTCGCTTCTCGATCGCATCCATCCGCTCCACCGAGCGCTTCCAGCCCATCGCCCGCCGCAGCTCCTCCGCTTGGCCCCCCGTGAATCCGGCCGCGACCATCGCCATCTTGAGGACCTGCTCCTGAAAAATCGGAACCCCCAAGGTCCTCTTCAGGATCGGCTCCAGCGACGGATGCGGATAGGAAACCTTCGCCTTCCCCTGCCGCCGATCGAAAAAGGGATGGACCATTCCCCCGACGACAGGACCGGGCCGGATAATCCCAACCTGAACCACAATATCGTAGAAGCGGGTCGGCGCATGGCGCGGGAGCGTCGCCATCTGCGCTCGGCTCTCCAGCTGAAAAACCCCGACGGTGTCGGCGGCGCGCAGCATCTCGAACACCTTGGGATCACTCGTCGGTAAATGCGCCAGATCCACCGTCACCCCTTCGTGCCGCTTAATCATCGGGATCGCCTCTTCCAGGGCCGCCAGCATGCCGAGTCCGAGCAGATCCACTTTTAGTATTTTGAGGTCGCTCAGATCCTCTTTGTCCCACTGCACCACGACCCGGCCCGGCATCGAGGCGGGCTCCAGAGGGACCACCCGGTCGAGACGGCCAGCCGCGATCACCATGCCGCCGGAGTGCTGGCCCAGATGTCTCGGCAGGTTCTGCATCCGCAGCCACAACGAGATCATTTTTATCACCCGGGGAGCTTTCGGATCGAAACCGCAGGCAGCCACCGAGGAGGAGATGATTTTCGGATTCCGCCGGATCTCCTCCGATGAGAGATTCCCCAGGGCTTTTGAGAGTTGGTCGACCTGATCGGCTGAGCAGCCGAAGGATTTTGCTACTTCCCGGATCGCGGAGCGGGGACGGTAAGTAATCACATTCGCCGTCATCGCGGCGCTCTGCGCCCCATATTTGGAGTAGAGGTACTGAATGACCCGTTCCCGTTGATCTCCCGAGGGAAGATCCAAATCGATATCGGGCCACTCTCCACGCTCCTCGGATAAGAATCGCTCGAAGAGCAGCTCCATCTTCACCGGATCGACCGCCGTGATCGAGAGCGCATAGCAGACGGCGCTGTTTGCGGCGGACCCTCTCCCCTGGACCATGATCCGCTCCCGCTTGCAAAACTCAACAATGTCCCAGACGATCAGAAAATACCCGGCGAGATCGAGCTTCTCGATCACCGTGAGTTCTTTCTCGATCTGTGCCCGGGCCGCGGCTGTGAGGGGACGGAATCGCACGCGCACTCCCTCCCAGGTAATCTTTCGAAGATAAGAAATGGGGGTCTCTTCGGGAGGAAGCGGATAGTCCGGGAAGCGGTAGCCTAAGTCCGCCAGCGTGAAATTCAATTTTCCGGCAAGATCCAGTGTGGCTAAGAGGGCTTCCGGAAGATCGGCAAAGAGATGATGCATCTTTTTCGCGTCTTTGAGATAGCGCTCGCGATTAATCGCGAGCTTCCCTTTCGCGGCATCGATGGAGGTGTGCATCCGAATACAAGTGAAGAGATCATAGAGTTCTTTGTCCTGAGGCTGGGCGTAGCGCACCCCGTTGGTGGCGATGATCGGAAGCGCCATCGCCTGTGCGAGACGAAGGAGGATCTCATTGCGGGCCTCCTGATCCCGCCGCCGATGCCGCTGCAGCTCCACATAGAGTCTTCCCGGAAAAAAATCGGCAAGGCGATGGAGGATCTCTTGAAGCGCCACCTTCGGATTCTCTTTGAAAAAGGCGGCGACGACGGGTCCCTCGTCTCCTCCGGTCAGACAGAATAGGCCCTCGGTGTGCGCTGCGATCTGCTCCCACGTTACGGCGATCTCCCCCTTTTTTCGACCCAACGCCCCGGCGGTGATCAGCATGCAGAGATTCTGATAACCGGTTCGGGAAGCGACCAGCAGTGTCAACCGAGGCAAGAAGAGAGAATTTTCAGAATCTATTTTTTTCGCGGGGAGCGGCTGGGCCGGATTCTGTGCGAGCGTGATCTCCGCTCCCACAAGCGGGCGGATTCCGGCCTCCTTCGCCGCTTTATAGAAGCGTGGGGCGCCATAGAGGCCATTGGTATCGACGAGGGCGAGCGCTTGGAGCCCCAGCTGCGCGGCTTGCGCAATCAGATCTTCGGGTAAGGACGCCCCGTCCAAGAAAGAGAAGGCCGACGCGGTATGGAGCTCGACATAATCGAGCCGTCTTTGAGCGGCCTGTCGAATCATATCTAATCGTAGATCCCGTCCGCAAACCAAAATCCCTTACGATCTTGATAAATCCGGAAGACCCCACCCCCCATGAGCTCCACATCCCAGTAGGAGCGGGCGACCGGGGTCTCCGACCACCATTCATCTTCCATTCGCCAGGGGCCGGCGGCCATCCGCACCGATCCGGCAATGGAGGACCCCTCCCCATCCGGGCGCTCCGCCTTGATGAAGCGCGGCCGCTGCGCCGTCCCTGCCGTTTCGACGATGAGCGCAATCGCGGGACGGAGCACCCGGATCGCGACGGCCAGCGGATGTTGCAGAAGAAGTGGGGCGCTCTTCGGCGGGGATGGCGGAGCGTACGGAGTGAGAGAGGAGCGCTCGGGCCGCATCCCGTCGGTCAGCTGAGGAGCCCCGATCCGGTCGACCCCCACCAGCGCTGCAAGCCGCGCCATGACTGTGGCAAGCCGATCGGGAGAGGGAGAAGAGGGACCAAAGAGAGAGAACTGAATTTGGCGGGTTTGGTCCGGGTGCGCGGACAGTGCCACCCCGGTAATGGGCGCCTTCGGAGGGTGGGAGATCAACTCCAGAGAAATCAGCTCGATCAGCGTTTTGACTTCTGTCGTCGGAGCCGCCAGCATCAGCGAGCGACGCTCCTCCCCCTTGGGATCAAGGGCCAGGACAAGATCGACTCTTCGACAACCGAGCCCCAAGCTCGAAAGACGCTTTGATAACCGCTCGAGCATCGGTTGCACGACGCCGAGGAAAGGCGCAAGTTCAGAGACACTCCATTCGAGTTCAATCCCCTCCGAGAGGCTCTCCGGAGGCCGCCAGGGGAGAAGCGGTTTTTCATCTACTCCCCGGACCCGTCGATACAGCTCGAGTCCTTCCGATCCCAGACGCCGGACGATTTCTCCCACCGGAAGCGCCGCCAGCGCCCCCGCGCTCCGCACTCCCCACCGGGTCAGTCGGTTGAGCAGAGAGGAGGAAGGGGTCAGTCTGATGAGAGGAAGGGGAGCGAGATAGGCCGCATCGCTTCCTGAGGGAACGATCTCGGGCCCTTCCTCGGCGCGCTCGGCCGCGATCCGGGCGGCGATTCGGCATCCGGCGGCGCCTGCCCGGGCGGGAAACCCCATCGATGCGGCGGAGGAGAGCGCCGCATCAAGAACGGGCCGTTCCTCTCTGACACCGAGAAGATCAAGATAGACACATCCGGGTTTTGCATTCTCGACAACCGGGGAGTGCCGCAGGCCGACCTCCAAAAGGGCCTCTTGAGCCGACTGCTCGGCGGCGCGATCCCGTGGCTTCGCGATCACCTCGGGAATGACAGCCCGCGCCTGGGAGAGGGTCTGTCCCGACCGGATCCCTTGCCGGCGGGCAGCCGCACTCATCGCGACGACCGAGGAGGCTGCTCCCCCTTTCTCCAACACCGCCACTGGTTTATCAGAGAGGGCCGGTTCCGCGCGCAGCGTCGCCGCCAGCGGAAATTCAGGCACCCAGAGGGCCATGATCCGTCTAGACATCGGGTAGCCTCCGCTCGATTGGAAGGAAGATCTCCCCGGAGAATTCCCGTCGTGCTCCCTTTCTCCTTCGCACCGTGAGATCGGCGGTCAGCCCCCGGAGAAGCCGCGGTTGTCCATCTCGTACAATCCAGAGGGGCTTCGCGCGTGTGACTTGGACGATGAGATCGGCGGCCGATCCGGTCATCGGGTTCGGCACCGATACCATCATCACCGCGTTCTGGGCGCGCACAACCCGAGAGAGCCGAATCCAAAGCGCATCCGAATTCGCTCGTGGAGAACTACGTGAGAAATCGAGCAGCACGAAGGAGAATCCTGTCCCAAGGACCATTTCCGCGGACATCATCGCTGCCTTGAATGTTTTGGGCCGCACCCAGAGAAGACGCGAGAGATCCGCTCCCGCGGCGTGCGCCCCCTGTGGATCGAGATGATCCCCAAGGTCGATGATGGCGGCCGACTCGCCAAGCCGTGTGGCGGCGGAGAGGGCCGCAAGCGACAACGTGAACCGCCCTGCCGATCCCCGTCCGGAAAGCTCGATCAGGCTTCCCCTCGGAAGGCCTCCTTCTTCCAGCCGATCGAGCAGCGGGACCTGGGTGATCAGAGGGCCTCGCCGCTGCTGGCGCAGTTGAAGCTCAGCCCCGGTCATGAGTTTAGATTCGGAAGACACCGGCCACCTTCCCGATGATTTGAGCTGAAGAGGTTTGCGTGAGGACGATCGGCTCGAAGGCGGGGTTCTCCGGCTGCAGAATAATACTTCCTCTCTTCTTAATTAACCGCTTGACGGTCGCCTCATCATCGAGCAGGGCGACGACAATCTCGCCGTGGTCCGCATCTGATTGCGGTTTCACTAAGACCAAATCCCCATCGAGAATTCCGGCCCCCTTCATGCTTTCCCCTCGGACCTTGAGCAGAAAACAATCCTTCCAGCGCGCCACGGAGGAATCCACAATCAGGGTTCCCAAGCGGTTCTCCTGCGCGAGCAGGGGGCGTCCCGCGGCGACCTTTCCGAGAATCGGAAGAATTCGGCCGGCCCCCTTCTCCTCTTCCCCATTCCTCTTGGAGACATCTCCAATGATCTCCCATGCTCTCTTTCCAGGGCCTTTTCGTAAATACCCTTTTTCGATCAGGGCCGACAGATGCTTCTCCACCGCGCGCGTTCCGGAGAGCCCAAAGTGGCGTGCGATCTCCCGTTGGGTCGGAGGATACCCCTGCGCGCGCACGATCCGCTGAATCAGATCGAGGATTTCTTTTTGCCGGTCGGTAAGGGGGTAGGTAGGCATATGCCTACATTACCCGATCCTGGGGGGAGCTGTCAAGAGATTCGTTAAAGGGGTATTCCAGAGAGGGGATTTCCCCATCAGGAATGAGGATCAGAAGAAAGTTCAAGACGCCTGATCATTCTAGCGGCAGGAGGATTGTAAGTGCAGACGGCGATAATTTTTTCTTGAATTCAAAAAAAATCAATGTATCGTTGACTTGTATCGTACAAAGCATGCATCTCCGGCGGTAGATCCTTAAATCCAATTCACCATGAGCGAGGAGGCGTTATGAATAAGAAAGAGCTTGTTGAGGCGATTTCGAAGAATCACGCCGGAAGCGGGGTGACCAAAAAAGATTTGGCCGCGATTATCGATGATACGTTCACCGCGATCGCGAAGGGGATTAAAAAAGGTGGGCGGTTTGCGATTCCCGGATTCGGAATCTTCACCTTGAAGCACCGCGCTGCACGCAAGGGAAGAAATCCAAAAACAGGGGAGCCGATTAAAATCAAAGCCAGCAAATTGGTCAAATTTAAGGCAGCCGCCTCTCTGAAAAAGAGCCTATAAACTAACGACGGACGAAGTTGATCTGCCGTCAATTAAGCATATGGAGCGTGAAGATGAATCCCGTCACATACCGACCGAGAGCGCTGACGAAACGAGAACAGGAAGTGGTGACCCTCGTTGCAAATGGCTATAAAAGCCGAGAAGTCGCCGAGAAGCTGGGAATCAAGGTCAAGACCGTGGAGACGCACCGCGCGAACGTGATGAATAAACTTGCGTTCCGTAATATCGCCCAATTGATTCGGTACGCGATCCAAAAAAGGATGGTCTCAATCGAGTCGGAATAACCGATTCACCGGCCGGTCGATTGTGCGAGAGCGGCCCCTCCTGCTCGTAAAAATTGGCCGGAAATGCGGCGAATGAGCGCCGAACAGGCAAAGGCGTTCCCATCATCCCTAAGATTAGGGCAGGAGTGATGCGGTGGCCCCGCCGGCAGATCAGTATGCTCTAAATCTTGTCTTTGCCGTGCAAATTCCCCCGCATTATTTCGGCTTCACGGAGAAGTTCTTTACTTTCATCAAGAAGTTCCCGAAGAGCCGCGTTTTCATTCTCCGGGGTTTCTAGATACGCTTTTTTATAATAGGCCGCTTCGGTTTTTGCGGCAATCCATTCATTCCTAAGAGAGATTCCCTCAAAGACAAAAACGACGATAAAAACCGATTGTATGAGAATGAGTCCAATTAAAATTTCCTGCTTTGTAAGTTTCATGCTAAAGCCCTTTGGTTAAAAAGAAGAGGGAAAAATTCACGCTAGGGATAAGAGCCGTTATTCTACACCACAAATCAGGAGAAGCAATTAAAAAACCGTTCTGGAGAAGAGGGGGATTTTGATAGCTTATGACGTGTGAACAGTATCACAGGAAGATTTAGGAAACAAAAAAGCCGCCCGAAGATTTTTGAGCGGCTTCAAAAGCGTTCTCTTTTTACTGAACAAATCCTATCACAGTTCACCCTCTGATTTCAACAAAATAATTTTTATCCTCCAATCCCTTTGAAATAAAGGAGTCTTAATTGAGGCTGATTTCATTAAAGACCAGTACCAGCTTTTGATTTAGTGCGAAGGATACACCACGCTGTTTTCCTTGATCTAAATATCTTTTGTGTTTTCCCTTTCGTTTTTTAATGCTTGATTGGCACTCTCCATTAGCTCAATGAAATCGGAATCGAGATCATCGACCAGCCTCAACAAAGCAAGAATATATTCAACTGATTAAATTCAACTCTCGGAGATCCTCGAAGGCCCGCTTCATCTCCGGACCGGGGGCAAGGCAAAAAGTTCGATACGTGTTAACGAAGGGGAGCCACGACTGGAGCGGGGCCGTCGGAGACGGCCCCGCTCCCCTTTTGATTTCACTGCAAAAATTTCAAGTCGATCAAATACCTTTCCTAACGTTATCTCCATCGCCCAAACAGGATTCGAACTAAAACAGATCTCAATGGGATGAATTAGAATTCCACAAGGGCCGAAGAGGACACCCCCTAACAGCAAATTCCAAATTTCTGAAACTGAGGAATGTCAGAAGAAATGAGCAATACGCCAGTGCAGGATATTAGAGAAATAATAAATGAGATACCATTTGGTAATAAGTTCAAGCGAAATCGCTTGATACGTTTTTGGATCCGAGTCGCCTCAAATCAGCTCTACTTTTTGATAAACAGCGACAGACCCATTGCAAAACCGATGATCACGACGATGCGGCGGACGGCGGCTCCGCCCAAGCGGCGGGCAATCCCCGCACACACGTACCCGCCGATCATGCCGCCGACCGCCATCACCAAGACGTAGCGCCACTCCACCATGCTCATCCAAATAAAATAAACCGCGGCAACGCCGTTCATGCAAAGCGCGAATAAATTCTTCAACCCGTTCATCTCGTGGATGTCTGTAAAACCGAGGACCGCCAGCGCCGCCAGCATTAAAATGCCGATACCGGCGCCGAAATATCCGCCATACAGCGCCACGAAAAACTGGAACAAAACAGCGCTGAGGATCCCCGCCCGTGGACGATGAGATGCGGTCGCAACCGTCAGCCGGCCCTGAAGCTCTCTCTGAAGCGCAAACAAGACGGTCGCGAAAAGGATCAGGAAGGGGGCCAGCTGGTCGAAAATATCCGGCGGGGTCCAGCGGAGCAACCATGCTCCCACCACACCTCCGAGAATGCTTGGGAGCACCAGCACGAATGCCGCACGATCTACCGAGCGGAGTTCATTCCGATAACCCCATGCCCCGCCCAAAGATCCGGGCCAGATCGCCACAGTGCTCGTTGCGTTTGCGGTGGTGGAGGAGAGTCCAAGCCAAATGAGCGTGGGGAAAGACACAAGCGTCCCTCCCCCGGCCACAGAGTTAATCATTCCGGCGATAAAGGCCGAAGAGAATGCCGCTGCGGCATGGCCGAGATCTAGGGGAAGCATTTTAAAAAGTAGGATTGAGAGATCATGTAAAGTCCAGAACTGATTCTAAAGTAGATCAATTCATTTCAGCCATAAAATGTCAATGAGGGGGGAGAAAGTTCAGCGCAGAGGGGCGCGTATCCGGGAGGGTGGCGATCATGATCGCGCCGAGCAGCACATAACAGGCCAGTGCAATGACCGCCACTTTGTAGCCGAACAGCTGCTCTCCCAGGACCGTTAGGATAGAAGACCATGTAGCATCCCCCAGCAGGCTTGCAGTGCGGCCTGAGAGATTGTAGAGTCCCCAGAATTCGCCTGACTTCTCCACGGGGGTCAACGCCATCAGCAGCACGCGGCTTGAAGTCCAGACACCGGCCAACCCCATTCCGGCCAGGGGGGCGGCCACCACGGTAAAGAGCTGCTTGGATTCCAGATGCAATGATTGAATTTGGAGTGAGACGCCCGGCTGGATGATCAGGACCATCGCAAACAGAAGGAGCCAAATAGCGAGATCGACCAGAACCGCATTCCGAGGGCCGATGAGGCGAACCAGCGGACCGAAAATGAACCATGCAGAGAGCATGGCGACGACAAGGGAGGGTCCGAACAGCGCCGTGAGCTCGTTGGCATGGAAGCCCATCACATTGCGGGAGTAGAGTCCCATCAGCGTCACCACCGAGGCGACCGCATTTTCATAAAGAAAATCGGCCGCCAGAAAGCGCAGCAGGAAGCGATGTTTCTTTGCTTCTCGAAAGGTCTCGCGAATTTGTCTGTACGCAGCGAGGAGATCAATCCGGGCGGTCTTTTTGGGAATAAAATCGGGAGCGAGAAACATCGCCGGAAAGGCAAAGATCAAATAGAGCAAGGCCATCGGAAGGAAGACGCGGGCGGCCAATTCATCGGTCGGAACAAGCCGACTCAGCGCCAACAAACAGGTCAATCCCCCCACATACCCGACCCCCACGGTCATACTGATGATGGTGGAGATGGTTTTCTCATCGCTGACGGCCGGAATCATCGAGGAAAAGAAGGTAAATGCGCCGTTGGCGCAGATGTAGGCGAAGATGAAGAGAAGCATCGCCATCGGCACGTTGGTGACCCAACGGAGTCCCGCCGTGCAGAGGACCGTTCCCAGAACAAACATTCTCAAGTAAGGTTGTCGCCGTCCACTGCTGTCTGCATTGGCGCCCAGAAGGGGCGAGAGGAGGGCAATGACAAGGGCGCCGAGGGTGACCCCCCATCCGAAGTGAGCGCCCGGTTGTTTCAGAACAACCTGGAGGAATGTACCGAAATAGGTCGAGACGATAATCAGAGACCAGGAAGAGTCGCCTGCTTCAAAGAGAGAATACTTGAAGAGGACCTCCCACCAAGGGAGGCGGCGTTGAGTTGATGCGACCAATAAATCTCCTCGTTGTGGAATCAATTCATTCGGTCGGACGAATTCTGGGTTAAGCTGTCCTGAACGATACTTGAGTGGACAGGTTCCTCCCGCTTTGGAATTTTAGGCGATCTTCTTTCCCAGGGCCAGATGCAGGCTGTCTAGGAAGGTCTGCATCGGTGTTCTTCCCTGACA
>Ga0070739_10000530_pt1 | contig 72754 bp, 69 predicted proteins | sample Coa_R1_7_FD_66445 | JGI IMG/M metagenome (GOLD analysis project Ga0070739, IMG submission 66445) | Surface soil microbial communities from Centralia Pennsylvania, which are recovering from an underground coalmine fire - Coalmine... | ecosystem: Environmental > Terrestrial > Soil > Unclassified ...
CTGCGGCGCCTCGAACTCGTCGCCGAACTGGCCGACGATCCGCTCGAGCACGTCCTGGAGGGTTACCAGCCCGGCGATGCCGCCGAACTCATCGACGACGAGGGCCATGCGCTGCCGCTCGCGCTGGAGCTGGAGGAGTAACGTGTCCACGGGCAAGCTGTCGGGCACCAGCAGCGGCGGGCGCACTATCCGCCGGAGGTCGAACTGGCGCGCGGCGCCCTGCTCGAGCACGGCGAACAGATCCTTCACGTACAGGATGCCGACGATGTGGTCCAGATCGCCCTCATAGACTGGAAAGCGGGAGTAGCCGCTCGTCGCTGCCCGGTGGATGGCCTCCTCTAGCGTAGCGGTCACCGGCAGGGCCTGGATCTCCGTGCGCGGCACCATCACCTCGCGGACTGCCAGCTCCGCGAAGCCGAGCACGCGCGTGACGATGTCGGCCTCGGTCTCGTCGAGCACGCCCGCCTCGCGGCTGCCGACGACCAGCAGCCGTAGCTCCTCCGCCGAGTGCACCAGCGCCTCGCCGCTCGTCGGCTGCAGCCCCAGCAGGCGCAGGACCAGGTTGCTGGCGCCGTTGAGCAGACCGATCGCCGGCCGGAACACGATGCGGAACAGCTCCAGTGGCAGGGCGACCGCCATGGCTATCGCCTCGGTGCGCTGGAGCGCCAGCATCTTGGGCGCCTGCTCGCCCACCACAATGTGCAGGGCAGTGATGACACCGAAGGTGAGGACCGCTGCCACTGCATGGGAGCTGAACAGTCCCCAGTACTCGGGGAGCAGCTGGTGGAAGACCGGCTCGAGCAGGGAGGCCAGAGCGGGTTCGCCGATCCACCCCAGAGCCAGGGAGGCCATGGTGACCCCGAGCTGGGCGGCGGCTAGGTTGGCGTTGAGGTGCTCGATGGCGCGCTGGAGGATAGCCGCCTGCGGGTGCCCCTCGGCGGCGAGCTGCTCCACCCGGCTGCGGCGCACGGCCACGAGGGCGAACTCGCTCGCCACGAAGAAACCGTTCGCGAGCACCAGCGCGATTACGGCGAGCAGGTTGGGGATGATCTCCATCGCTGCTTGCTCTCTGGGGCGCCGGGAGCGGCCGGGAAGCGCTGGCGGCGCCCTTCAGGGTCGGGCAGCCACGCGGTCGACGGTAGCAGCACACGAGGCTCCTGCAGGCGCCGGGCCGGCACCGGCGTACCACTCGGGTGGGAACAGCTTGCCGGGATTCATGATGCCGCGCGGGTCGAGCGCACGCTTGATGGTCCACATCGTCTCTAGCGCCGGGCCGTGCTCGGCCGGCATGTAGGGCGCGCGGACCAGCCCTACGCCGTGCTCGCCGGTAGTCGTGCCGCCGAGCCGGAGCGCCAGGCGGTGGATCTCATCGGCCATGGCCTGCACGCGCGCGATCTCGGCGGGGTCGGCGGGCGCGATGAGCAGGCCGGCGTGGATGCCGCCCCCGCCGATGTGGCCGTAGGTGACGGTAGGGATCTCGTAGCGCGCCGCGAGCGCCGCGATGGCCCGCAGCGCCTCGGGCACCCGCGCCAGCGGTACGCAGATGTCCTCGCCGGTATAGGCGCGCACAGCCGCCGGGCGCACCATGCTCGCCGCGGCGCCCACCACACTCCGCGCCTCCCAGAGCGCGTGGATGCGGGTGGGGTCGGCGGCCCACTCGACGTGGCGGGCGAGCGGGCGAATCGCGGCCTCGATGCGCTCGGCGTCGTAGCGCACGCCGGGCGGGTTGCCGTCCACCTCGAACAGCAGCAGCGCTTCGACCTCGGCGAGCTGCAGGGCGGGCCGGTAGAGGTTCACGGCCCGGATCGCCCCGCGGTCGAGGATCTCGATCGCCGCCGGCAGGATGCCGGCCGCGAACGTCGCGCGGACCGCCTCGCCCGCCTGCTCGAGCGCGTCGAACAGCGCGAGCACCAGGGCCCGGGCGGGCGGGATCGGCAGCAGCTTGAGCCGCAGCTGGGTGATGATCCCGAGGGTGCCCTCCGAGCCCACGAACAGCCGTGTCAGGTCGTAGCCCGCCGACGACTGGAGCGCGCGGGAGCCGACCGAGCCGGTGGTGATGATGCGGCCATCGGGCAGCACGACCTCGAGGCCTAGCACCCAGTGCGCCGTGCTACCGTACTTCATCGCGCGCATGCCATGGGCGTTGTTGGCGGCCATCCCGCCCACGGTGCACATGCGGCTGCTGCCCGGGTCCGGCGGGAAGAGCAGGCCGTAGGGCTTGAGGTAAGCGTTAAGGTCGGCGTGGACGACCCCGGGCTCGACGAGCACCTGGAGGTTCGCGGTGTCCAGCTCGAGCACGCGGTTGAGATGGTTGAGTGCGACGACGATCCCGCCGTGCGTGGGCACGGCCCCGCCGGTCTGGCCCGTCGCGGCCCCCCGGGGCGTCACGGGGATCCCGTGCTCGGCAGCGAAGGCGACGACCCGCGCGACCTCCGCGGCATTGGCTGGGACGACCACGACATCCGGCGGGTGGGGGGCGAGCTGCGCGGCGAAGGAGGCGTCGTGGGCGTAGGACGCGAGTTCCGTGGGATCGTCGATGACTTGCCCAGGGGAGAGGAGCCGTCGTAAGGCGGCGGCGAGCGCGGTGCGATCCATGACGCCCCTCCGCTGGCGGCGGGCGCGGGCCGGCGACACGCCCACCGTTCAGAGTGAGCGTACCAGCGCCCTCCCGAACGCGTCAAACGGCAAGGGCATGGCATGCGCCGTGCGCCAGCCTGGCGCGGCGGCGCGCGACGTGCTAAAAGCTGCTACCTCACAAGGGTAAGGCTTCGAGGATTGGTATAGCGCGTCCTAGGAATCGCGCGGTGCCCTCTCGGGGAGGACCACCATGAAGCAACCCGTTCTGCGCCCCCTTCTGACAGTCCTCAGTGGCGTGCTGTTGAGTCTCTCCGTGGCCTGCAGCGCCCCAGCGCCCGGGGCCGCGGCGCCCGGCCCCGCTGCCCCTGCTGCGGCCTCGGCGGCGAGTCCGGCGCCAGCTGCGGCAGCCAACCCGTATGCCCCCTTGCCCGGCACGCCGCTCGAGGCGATCCGGGTGGGCGTCTGCGCCGTTAGCGGTGGCTTCATCCAGCTCTACACCGCGCTGGAAGGCGGCGTATTCCCGCGCTACGGGCTAGAGGTAGAGCTGGTCACCATCCGCGGCAGCGGCGCGGCGCTTGCCGCACTGAGCAGCAACGAGATCCAGTTCCTGTACTGCGCCGCCGATGCGACGATCCCCGGCCTGGCGAGCGGGGCCGACGCGAAGATCGTGGCCGCACCGCTCGTGGGGGTGCCCTATCTGTTCATTACTCGACCGGAGATCCACTCCTTCGCCGACCTCCGCGGGAAGGCCGTCGGCATCCCACGCCCCGGTGACCTGGCGGACAAGCTGAGCCGGCTCGCGCTGCAGCGCCACGGGCTCGTGCCCAATCAGGACGTCGCCATTCGGCCGGTGGGCGGCAGCCAGCCGGAGCGCTACCAGGCCATGCTGGCCAACATCGTGCAGGGCAACGTGCTCACGCCCCCGTTCGATGCGCAGGCGCGCAAGGACGGGATGCGCATCCTGTATGACCTGGCCGACCTCGGCCTCCCCTTCGTCTACAGCTCAGTGCATACCAGCAACCGCCTGCTCCGCGAGAACCCTCGCCTGGTCGAGCGATTCGTGGCGGCGATGGCAGAGGCCGTTGTATTCACCGAGCGGAATCCCGCGGTGGCGCGGGAGGCGCTGCGGAAGGTTCTGGATGTGGAGGAGGCGGCGGTGCTCGACGCAGCCTACGAGGCTTACGCGCGCAAGCTCATCAACCGCCGGCTGCGCATCCCCCTGGATGCCGTCGCGGCCAGTATCGAGGATGCGCGCGAGGCGGGCACCAACGTGGTCGTGGGAGGCGCCGAGGAGATCGCGACGAACGCGTTCGTCGATGAGCTGGAGCGGCAAGGAGTCTTCGAGCGGCTGCTCTCGTGACCCGAATGCAACCGCATCGCCCGTTGGGGGGCTGGTCGCGACGGCGGATGGCCTGGTATGGAAGATGTAGTAGGGTAATAGCGGGGGAAAGGAGCGCGTTTCCGCCAGTGCGGCGGACGCGGCGCGGAGCGCGGGCGGGAACCTGAGTGCTGAGGGCAGGCATGACCGACGAGCGCGATGCAGCGGACACGGGCGCCCAGGACGCGAAGACCGAACCGCCGCCTGCGGGTGCCGAGGATCGGTGGGCTCCGTTCGACGCGGTGCTGCAGGCTTTCGCCGCCGAGCGGCGGCTGGCGGTGGGCACCTACCTCGCCGAGCAGGCGGCTGAGAGCGCCGGCCGCTTCGTCCGCTGGCTGAACGCGGCGGGCTGGCGCTGCACGCTCCAGCTCGTGCCGGCGCCCCAGGAACAGACGGTAGTGCTGGTGGTGCAGGGGCCGCCCCTGCCAGGCGGCCGCCCGCGGGTGCTGGTGCTCGGGGCGTTCCCGCCGGAGTTCGATCCGGCGCTCCTGCGGGCGGCGCTGGAACTCGGCTACGGCATCGGCGAGACCTGGGGGCCCGCTGAGCCGGAGCCGGCGCCGGAAGGAGCAGGGGAGCCGCCCGCGGGAGCGCCGGCCCAGGCCACCGGCTAGGGGGAGCTGCTGTCTCCCAGCGGCCTGCGGTCTCCAGAGACGTTCCTTATCCCCCGTGCCGGGTCAGCGGCTCAGGCGGCAAAACCGGCGCGGCGCCGCGGCCGTCGCGGTAACATAGAGCAGAGGGAGTAGCGATGCTGCGGCGCTTCGCCATCGCCGGCGTCTGGCTTGGATTGCTGGGGCTGCTCGGCCTGCTGGCCTGGGGGGTGTTCCGCGTCTCGGCAGCGACCTCGATCAACGCCGGCGCCGACGGGCCCACGCGTGTCAACTGGGAGGGCCGTGCGATCCCCCTGCGCGTCCGGCCGGCGCCCGATCTCCAGCTCGCGCTGTTCGCGCCGGTAGACGGAGGGGGGCGCACGACGCTCCGCCTCGCGGCGCTCGCGGGCCAGCCGGCCGTGATCAACTTCTGGGCCTCCTGGTGCCAGCCCTGCCGCCAGGAAGCGCCGGTCCTGGAGCGCTTCGCGCAGGAGTACGGCCCGCGCGGGGTGGTCTTCCTCGGCGTCAACGTCTGGGATAGCGAGGAGGCGGCGCGCGCTTTCCTCGCCGAGTACGGCCTCTCCTATCCCAACGGGGTCGACAGCAAAGGGGATGCGGCAATCGAGTACGGGCTGACGGGCCTGCCCGAGACGTTCTTCGTCGACCGCGAGGGGCGGCTTGTAAGCAAGTTCATCGGCCCTGTTACCGAGCGTGCGCTGCGCGCGGCGCTCGCGGAACTCCTCCCTGCGCCGCAGTCGTGAGCGCGCCGTGGGCTTGACTGGGGCGAGCGAGTGGGCGAGGGACTGCTCGCGCTCCTGCGCGCAGCGCACGGCCTAGCGGCGGCCATTTGGCTAGGCGTGAGCCTCGTCGGCGCGCTGGCCCCGTCGGCCCTCACGGTGATCCGGGCCCGTGGGTGGTCGCTGCGCACCGTCGCGCAGGTCGCGCTGTGGGCGCTGGTCGTGACCGGCGCTGTCCTCATGCTCGATCGCCTGGCCGATCCCGCCGTGAGCACGCTCTACGTTGCTCTGCTCGGGTTGAAGCTCGCCCTAGTAGGGGCGATGGGCATGCTGGGCCTGCTCGCGCCGCGCGGCGCGGGGGCCGGGGAGCCTAACGGGGGGTGGCGCTGGCTGCCCCTGCTACAGCGCGAGCGGGTGCTGCTCGGGCTCGGACTGGGCGCGTTCGTCCTCGGCTCGCTCCTCACCAGCGCCTACGAGAGCGCGCTCCGCGGCTGAGCCCGGCGCGTAATTGGGGGTGAGCCTGGCCCGGGCTGGGCTATACTGGAACGACAGCGGTGCGCGGTGGGGGAGCGCGACGGCGATGGCAACCGAGGTGCAGCGGGAGAGGCCGTCCATCCCGCTCAAGCTGCTGCTCGGCGGCAGCCTCGTGATCGCGGCGATTGTCTACCTCGTGGTCACGAGCCTGCAGACCAGCGCCGTGTACTACTTGACCGTGAGCGAGCTGCTGGCGCGCGGCAGTGCCGCAGCCGGCCAGACAGTGCGGCTAGCCGGCACGGTGGTCGACGGCTCCATCCAGCGCGACCGGCAGCATCTCCGCTTCGAACTCAGCGATGGGACGGCGACGATCCCGGTCGTGCACACCGGCACGGTGCCCGATCTGTTCGGCTATCGGGCCGAGGGCGCCTACCAGGAAGTGGTGGTCGAGGGGCGCTACACGCCCAGCGGCGTATTCGAGGCGCGCAGCCTCATCGTGAGACACGGGCCCACCTTCGAGGCCGCCGCTGAGCCGAGCCGCTAGGGCCCGGGCAGCGTGGAGCAGCGCCGGCCGGGAGATCAGCAAGGGGCGCAGAGACCGTGACGCCGGCCGATGGCGGGAACATCGCACTCCTCCTCGCTTTTCCAGTAACAGCCTACGCCGCCGTGGCAAGCCTGCTCGGGGTGCGGCGCGGGATTCCCGCGCTAGTGGCGAGCGCCCGCAACGGGGTGGTGGTCGTTGCCGGCCTACTCACGCTCGCCGCGCTCGCCCTCTTCCATGCCCTGCTGACCCACGACTTCCAGCTCCGCTATGTCTTCGAGCACTCCAGCCGCGCCATGCCCGAGGCGGCCCGCCTCACGAGCTTCTGGGGAGGCCAGCAGGGCTCCCTGCTGCTGTGGGCCTGGGGCCTGTCGCTGCTGTCCGTGGCGCTTGTCTGGCGCGAGTCGCGGCGGCAGCCGCTGCTCGTGCCCTACATCATGGCCGTGCTGCTCGGTATCCAGCTCTTCTTCGTGTTCATTCTCGGGTTCGTCTCCAGTCCGTTTGAGCGGCTGCCGGTCGCGCCGGCGGACGGGCGCGGGCTGAACCCACTGCTCATGGATCCCGGCATGCGCCTCCACCCGCCGCTGCTGCTCACCGGCTACATGAGCTTCTCGGGGCCCTTCGCCCTCGCCATCGCCGCCCTCGCCACCGGCCGGATCGGCCGCGAGTGGCTGGGGGCCATGCGCAGCTGGCTGCTCCTCGCCTGGACCATCCAGGGGTGCGGGCTGCTCATGGGGGCCTGGTGGGCCTACCACGTGCTCGGCTGGGGCGGCTACTGGGGCTGGGATCCGGTGGAGAACGTGGCCCTCATCCCCTGGCTGACGGCTACGGCGCTCCTGCACACCATCCTGGTGCAGGAGCGGCGCGGCATGCTGAAGACCTGGACCATGGCCCTGGCCATCGCGACCTTCGCGCTGGCTATCTTCGGTACGTTCGTCGTTCGCAGCGGGGTGCTCACCTCCGTCCACTCCTTCGCGCAGTCGCCAATCGGCCCCTACTTCTTCGGCTTCCTGGGCGTCGTGCTGATCGGCGCCACCGCCCTGCTGCTCCATCGCCTGCCCCAGCTCCGGGCCGAGGGCCATGTCGATGCCCTGCTGTCGCGCGAGACCGGCTTCCTGCTCAATAACCTGCTGCTGGTGGGCATGGCGGCAGCGGTGTTCTGGGGCACGGTGTTCCCGCTGCTCTCCGAGGCGGTGCGCGGCGTCAAGGTGGCGGTGGGGCCACCATTCTACCAGCAGGTCACTGGGCCTCTCCTGGTGGCGCTGCTCGTGCTGATGGGGGTGGGGCCGCTGCTGGCCTGGCGCTACACCTCGGCGCGCAATCTCCTGCGCCTGCTCGCCGGGCCGCTGGCGGTAGCCGCGGCGGTGGGCATCGCGCTGTACGCGCTGGACATCGAGCGCGGCCTGGCCCTGGTGGCCGCCGCGGCCTGCGCACTCGTGGTCGGCGGGGTCGCTCTGGAGTACTACCGCGGGGTGCGCGCGCGCCAGCGGGCCGGCCAGGCGCTTCTCCCCGCGCTCGCCACGCTGGTGGCGCGCAACCGGCGGCGCTACGGCGGCTACCTTGTCCACCTGGCCATGGTGCTGATCGCCGTGGGCGTACTGGGCTCTGGCCACCAGATCGAGCAGCTGATCACGCTCGGGCCGGGCGAGGCGGCCCGGGTAGGCCCCTACACGCTCGTCTACGACAACCTGTATGGCTTCCGCCAGCCAGGGCTCGAGGGCGTGCTCGCCCGGCTCACCTTGGAGGGGCCCGCGGGCGAGCCTCTCGCGACGCTGGAACCCGACCGCCGGGTGTACCGCAACTGGGAGCAGCAGCCGGTGAGCGGCATCGCGATCCACACCACCTGGCCCTGGCTCGACGACGTCTACGTCGTGCTCACCGAGGCGGACACGGCGAACCGGGCGACTTTCCACGTGTTCATTAACCCGCTGGTCGTCTGCCTCTGGGCAGGGGGCTGGCTGTTCCTGCTGGGCACGCTGGTCGCAGCCTGGCCCGAGGCACGGCCGGCGGCGGTAAGCGTGCGGGTGCCGGCCCCGCCGCGGGGAGTGGCGGTCAGTGAGGTGTGAGCGTTCCGCTATGCCGCCGGCTCCGTGGTCCGCCGCCTGCCCCCTCGAAAGGTGGTGGCACGGCTGGCCGGTCGCGCTGGCCGGCTGGCTGGCGCTGGTGGCGCTGGCCGTTTTGCCTACAGCCGCGTGGGCCCAGGACAGCGCTGCCGTACAGCGCGAGGCGACCGAGATCGCGCGCACGCTTAAGTGCCCGGTCTGCGAGAACCAGTCGGTGGCTGAGTCGCCCTCGCCGCTCGCCCGGGAGATGCGCGCCTACATCCAGCGGCGGCTCGCGGCGGGCGACTCGCGCGAGGCGATCGTGCAGGACCTGGTCGAGCGCTATGGCGAGGGCATCTTGCTCGAGCCGCCGCGGGCGGGCTTCACCCTGCTGGTCTGGTGGCTGCCGCTGCTGTCGCTCGGCCTCGGCGCAGGGGTGGTCGCGCTGGCGCTGTGGCGCTGGAAGCAGGCGCCCACGCACCTGGTGGCGCCTGCAGAACCGCTCGACGAGCGCGAAGTGGCGCCGGAGGACCTCGCGCGCTACCGTGCCTGGCTGGCCGCCGAACTCGAGCGACGCGAGCGAGGACCAGTGTGATCGTCGCAGCAACACTGCTTGTCATCATTCTTGCGGTGGGGGCGCTAGTGCTGCCCCTCGTGCGGGCCAGCAAGGCCCGCACGAGGCCCGAGGACGCGGGGAATGCGGAAGCCGCCCTGTCCCCGCCAGCGGCAGCCCTGCTGGAGGAGCAGGAGACAGCGCTTGAGGCGCTCCGCGAGCTGGACTTCGAGTATGCCCTGGGCAAGCTGGCCGAGGCCGACTATCGCGCTATGCGCGCGCGCTATGAATGGCAGGCGATCGCGCTGCGCCGCGCCGCCGAGCGCTGGGAGGCCCCAGCCGGCGAGCCCGGCCCGGCCGCGGTGGACGCGGTAGCCGTGCCGCGCGCTCCTTCGCCGGAGGAGCTCGCAGCGCGGCGCAACGGTGTCACCGCGCGGCCCGCGGGAGCGGCGAGCCGGCGCGAGCAGCCGCGGGGGGCCGGGGGACGGATGGTGCTCCTGGCGGCGGCAGCAGTAGCGGTGTTCGTAGCCGGGGTAGCGGGCCTCTACACCCTCATGAGTCGTAGCCAGAGCGTGCAGCGCCCTGTAGCGGTGCTGGAGGGCGTGGGGCCGCGCGCCCTGGCGCTGAGTCCAGCCGGGCCGGGCCCGGCGTTCCTCGCCTCCGCGGCCGGGCTGTGGCGGAGTTCGGACGCGGGCGAACGCTGGCAGCCGGTGCGCGCACTGGATGCGCTCGGCGCGCGCAGCGCGGGTAGCGCGGATGGGGTTCCGCTGCGGGCCGTGGCGGTCAGCCCGGTGCAACCGCAGCGCGTCTACGCGGCGGGCCCCGGCCTGCTGGCCCGCAGCGACGACGGTGGAGAGAGCTGGACACGGCTCTCCAGCATGCCGCCGGACGCCGCCGATCTCCGCGCCCTCGCAGTCCACCCGGCCGAGCCCGACCGCCTATGGGTTGTGGTGGAGGGGCGCGGGCTGTTCCGGAGCGACGACGGCGGCGCGCACTGGACCCAGACGAGCAGCCAGGTGCCGGCGAATGCCACCGCCCTCGCCGCGGTGCTGGAGGCGCCGAGCGGCGCGGCGGGAGAGCGACTGATGCTCTACCTCGCCAGCGCGACCGAGGGGGTGCTCGCGAGCGCCGACGAGGGGCGGGGCTGGGCACCGGCCAGCGGCGTGCTCAACGGCGCGCTCCCCACGCGCCGCGTCACGAGCCTGGCGTTCGACGCGCAGAGCGGCGATACGGCCACCACGCCCGATGGCCGGATCCTGCGCGGCACGCTCTACGCCGGCACCGACGCCGGCCTGTTTCGGAGCATCGACCGCGGCCAGAGCTGGACGCGGCTGCCTCTCGCCGTCCCTGTAGTAGCGGTGGCAGTGGCCCACGAGGCGGGCGCGCCGCTCCTGCTGGCGGTCGATCAGGAGGGGCGCGTCTACCGCAGCCGGAGCCGGGGGGTGACATGGGACGGCAGCTAGCCTGGGGGCTGTTGGCCGCGCTTGCTCTGGTCCTGGGCGTGCGGGCGCCGGCCGCGGCCGCGCAGGAGGGGGAGGGCGAGCCGCTGAAGATCGGCCAGCGGCTGGTGACGCTCCTGGCTGCCGACGGCGATACCCGGACGCTGGCCGTGCTGGAGCGCATCGAGCTGCTCAACGAGAGCGACACGACCTTCGTGTCGAGCGCCACCGGCCCGCTGCGGCCGGGCGAGGGCGGGCGCGCCGGCCCGCCGCAGGGCCTGCTGCGCTTCGCGCTGCCGCGCGACGCCTTCGACCTCACCGTCGATCAGCGGCTGGGGGCCTACGACGTGATCCAGGTGGACCGCGGCTTCGGCTCCTTGCTGCCAGTGCCGCCGGGGACGACCGACGTCACCTTCGGCTATCGGGTACCCTATCCGAGCAACACCTACGAGTGGAGCACCACGGTCGTCTACCCCACGGCCGCGCTGCGCGTCCTGGTGCCCGCCGAGTGGTCGGTCGCGAGCGCGGTCCTGCGCCCGGTGGAAACAGTGGAGATCGGCCGGCGGCGCTACCAGGTGCTGCTGGCCGAGCAGCTCGCCGCGGGCACGCGGGTCAGCGTTACGCTGGAGGGCCTGCCGTTCACCCCGCGGCCCTGGCTGCTGGAGGAGACCGTGCAGCGTGCCCTCGCGCTGGCGCTGGCGGTGATCGGCGTGCTCGGCGCCTGGACCTATGCCTGGTGGTGGGGGCGTGCCTCGCTGCGCGCGCGGCGCGTGGAGTGACCACGGCCGGGCCGGTTGCTCCGCCGGCCGCGCGCTCGGCGCCGGAGAGCACGATGTGGCAACCCGCGTCCGCACTGCATAGCGAGAGCCCGAGCGACAGCCAGCGCCGTGTGGTGGAGGCGCAAGGGCTGGTCAAGTTCTACGGCGCGACCGCTGCCCTGCGTGGCTGCGACCTGACCGTGGCCGCAGGGGAGCGGGTGGCGCTGGTCGGGCCGAACGGCGCCGGCAAGACGACGCTGCTCAAGCTCCTCGCCACACTCGTGCGCCCCTCGGCGGGCCGGCTGTGGCTCTTCGGAGTGGATGCCGTGCGCTATCCGGCTGTCGTCCGCCGGCGGCTCGGCGTTGTCGCCCACGACACCTATCTCTACCGCGATCTGACTGTCGCAGAGAACCTGGCGCTCTACGGGCGCCTGTACGGCGTTGCGGACCTACGCCGCCGGGTGGCAGAGAGCGTGGCCTGGGTAGGCCTCGCGGGCCAGGCCGACCGGCGGGTGGGAGCGCTCTCCCGCGGCCAGCAGCAGCGCGTCGCGCTCGCCCGCGCGCTGCTCCACGCGCCGGCGCTGCTGCTGCTGGACGAGCCGGACGCCGGCCTCGACGAGGCCGGCCAAGCGCTGCTGGCAGCAGTGGTGCGGGAGGCGGCGATCAGCGTCGTGCTGGCCACGCACGCCCTCGAGCGAGCGCTCGCGCTGGCCGACCGGGTGGTTGTGCTGGCCGCAGGGCGCGTGGTGCACGAGGTGGCGACGGCCGGCCTCACGTCCGAGGCGCTGCGGGCGATCTACCGCACCGTGACCAACGCAGCCAAGCAGGGGCCGGATGAGGGCTCCCGTCCCGCCGGTGGGGCCGCCCTCCCCTCTCCTGCCGACACCCCTGTGGGGCAGCCTGTCTCCCTCGGGAGTGGGGAGAAGTGAGCCTCTACTTCCGCCAGCTCGCGGCGCTGGTGCTCAAGGACCTCCGGCTAGAGCTGCGCCGGCGCGAGACTGTGGCCGGCGTGCTGGTGTTCGTGCTGCTGGTGCTCGTGCTGTTCCAGTTCGCGCTGGACCTCGAGCGCGCCGAGGCGGCGCGCCTCACGCCGGGCCTGCTCTGGATCACGCTGCTGTTCGCCGGCCTGCTGGCGCTCGGCCGGGCGTTTGCCGCGGAGTACGACCAGGGGACGCTGGACGGGCTGCGCCTGGCGCCGGTCGACCGGAGCACGATCTACCTGTCGAAGGTGATCGCGACGGTCCTGTTCCTGAGCCTCGTCGAGCTCGTGGCGCTGCCGGCCTTCGCTGCAGCCCTCGATGCGCCGCTCCTGACCCCGGGCGTACTCGTGACGGTGTTCCTCGGCACGCTCGGCCTGGCAGCGGCGGGCACGCTCTTCGCCGCCGCGGCGGTCCAGGCGCGGGCGCGCGATGTGCTGCTGCCACTCCTTGTGCTGCCGCTCCTGGCACCGCTGCTCATCGCTGCGGTGCACGCGACGGCCGACCTGATGGCTGGCGCGGCGGTGCCGTGGTCAGCGCCGTGGTGGGAGCTGCTCGTCGGGCTATGCGTGCTGTTCCTCGGCGCGGCCGTACTGCTGTTCGACGCGCTCCTCGAAGAGTGAGGTAAAGTGGAGGGGGCTATAGCTGCGCGGTGAGCCGAACGATGGACAAGCAACTGGTACTGCAGGAGACCGCGCCACCCTCGGTAGGCCCGCGTGTGGCGGCCACACAGCTCCGAGAGGATCGGGCGCTGCGCCTGCTGCTCGGGTTGGCCGCCATAGCGATGGTAGTGGCGCTGTACGCGATCTTCGTCTATGCGCCTACCGAGCGCGTGATGGGCCACGTGCAGCGTATCTTCTACGTGCACGTGTCGCTGGCCTGGCTGTCCTATTTGGCGTTCTTCGTTGTGTTCGCCTGCAGCGTGGGCTATCTCTGGCGGCGGGACGAGCGCTGGGACGCGGTCGCGCGCGCCTCTGCGGAGATCGGAGTGGTGTTCACCACGCTGTTCATCCTGAGCGGCGCCCTCTGGGGCCGTCCCGTCTGGGGCACCTGGTGGACCTGGGACGCGCGCCTGACGACGACTGCCCTCCTGTGGTTCCTCTATGTGGCTTATCTCATGCTGCGCGCCTACGTGCCCGACACGGCGCGCGCCGCGCGCTACGCCGCCGTGCTGGGCATCGTGGGCTTCCTCGACGTGCCTATCATCCACATGTCCGTGGTCTGGTGGCGGACCCTCCATCCTGAGCCGACGGTCGCACGCCTGGACAGCGGTCCGGCGGCTCCACCGGAGATGGTGATTACTCTAGTGCTCGCGAGCCTAGCGTTCGGGCTCCTGTACCTGGCACTGCTGATCGTGCGCGTGCGCCTGGAGCGGCTCAGGGACGAGGTGCGCCAGCTGGAGCAGGCCCTGAGCCTGCGCGGGGAGTGACCGATGCAGCTGCAAAACCTGCCGTACCTCTTTGTCGCCTATACGCTCGTCTGGCTAGTGTTGTTCGGCTATCTGTTCGTCATCGCCGCGCAGGTGCGCGCGGTGCGCCGCGATCTCGACCAGCTCCGCGCGCAGCTGGCCGCGGCGCGCCCGCCGCACGATGGGGACTAGCGATGGGGGGGACTAGCGATGGGCAGCTCCCGGCTCTCTTGAGGGGCCAGGGTGGGAGGCCACGGGGTGGGAGGAGCCTATGGTGGCCAGAGAGACCGGCGATCGGGAGGCCGTGCGGCTGAGTCGCCGCACGCTGCTGCAGCGCGCGCTGAGCGCCGCAGCCCTGGGCGTGCTGGGGATAGCCTGCCAGGCGCCCGCGCCGCGCGCCGCGCCGCCCAGCCCTTCGGGAGCGCCAGCGCCGCCGGCGGGTGGCCCCGCCACGGCGCCCACGCCCTCGGTGGCGCTGGCCCGGCGGCAGAGCGTGAAGATCGCCTGGACCGCGATCACCGGCGCGCAGTCCGGCGTCTGGATGGCGTACGAGACTGGCGCCTGGCAGGAGCTCGGGCTCGATGTCGAGCTCGTACGGCTGGGCAGCAGCACCCAGATGGCGGCCAGCCTGCGGGCCGGCGAGATCGACGGCGGCGTGCTGGACTGGGCGCTGGCGTTCCAGTTCGTCGCGCAGGGGGGCAACGCCCGCCAGGTAGCCGCGATCACGAACCGCCAGCCCTTCTCGGTCATCTCGGTGCCGAGCATCACGCGGCCGCAAGAGGTGGTGGGGAAGCGCTGGGGTATCACCCGCATCGGCTCGGCGATCCATACCGCCTCGCTGCTGGCGCTGGAGCAGTGGGGGCTGCGCCCGGAGGACGTGCAGTTCCTCGCCCTGCAGGAGGTGCCGGCGATCCTCGCAGCGATGCAGGCCGGCCAGATCGACGTCGGGGTGATGTCCCCGCCCACCAACACGCGCGCCATCCAGGCCGGCTTCCGCGAGCTCCTCGACCTTGCCGAGGCCGGGCCCGAGTTCCCCTCGGTCGCCATGGCGATCCTCGACCGCCACATCGAGGAGCAGCCCGACCTCGTGCGCGCCTACGTCGCGGGTTACTCCCTAGGCGTGGCGCGCTTCCGCCGCGACCGCGAGCGGGCGCTGGAGGTGCTCCGCAAGTACCTCCAGCTCGATGACGAGGCGATCCTCGTAGACACGCACGCCCGCTTCTCTCGCTACCTGGCGTTCCCGCCGCGCCTGCCCATGGCGAGCCTGCCGCGGGTGAAGGAGAGCGTGGTCCAGGAGGACCCGCGCGTGGCCAACGTGGCGATCAGCGACGTTGCCGACCCCCGCTTCGTCGAGGAACTCGAGGCCATGGGCTTCTTCGCCAACTTGCTCTAGCCATCCTGCGCCGCTCACAGCGCCCCGCCCCGGACCGGTCCGGGGCGGGGCGCTGTCGCCTTCCGCCCCGGCTGTGCGGAACTCTCCTTGGAGCGTGCTCGCCCCCGCGCGGCCGGGGCGCTTCCCATCCGGCGCCCGCCTTGTGGCGGCACGCGCTCAACAACCCTACGGGCGATCTGCCGAGAGGAGGGATGGCATGGGCCGGATACTACGACTGGGCTGCCTCGGGGTCCTGGGCTTTTTCGGGCTACTGGTCGTTATCGCAATCGTGTCCCCGCGGCCTTCACCGGCGCCGCGCGGGTCACAGGCGGGCCCGCCCCAGGCGAGCGACCAGCCGGCTACTGGGGCGGCCCGCGCCACGCCGACGCTGCCCACCGTGGGCGATACCGTGGGCCGCGGCGGCTGGGAGGTGACCGTTACTGCCTTCGGCCCCTACGAGCAGTTCGAGCGCCGCCCGGTATCCCCGCCGCCGCAGGGAAGGCTCGTGGTGGTCGAGTTCGTGGCTCGAAATCTCCAGAACCGGACCTCCAACTTCACGACCCACGACTTCGCCCTGCTGAGCGGCGACGGGCGGCGGTTCAGCCCGGCTGGCCAGACGGCGTCGATCGATAAGGGCTTCTTCATCAGCCAGACGGTGCAGCCAGGCCTGGCCACGGAGAACCGCGTGGTGTTCGATATCGATCCGGCAGCGCGCGATCTCACGTTCGAGGCGCTCGGCCTCCGCTTCCGGCTGCCCGAGTAGCGCGAGCCGGGGCGGTCAGCGCGACGCAGCTACGATCGGGTTGCGCAGCACGCCGATCTTCTCGATCTCGACCTCCACCACATCGCCCGGCTTCATGAACTCGGGCGGGGTGCGCGCGAAGCCCACGCCGCTCGGCGTGCCCGTGGAGATGACGTCGCCGGGCTCGAGGGTGATGCCCGCCGAGTAGTCGGCGATGCAGGTGGGGATGTCGAAGATGAGATAGCGGGTGTTGGAGTCCTGCTTCACCACCCCGTTGACGCGGCAGACGATGTGCAGGTTATGCGGGTCGGGGATCTCGTCGGCCGTCACGATCCACGGCCCCATCGGCCCATAGGTATCCAGGCTCTTGCCCAGGTACCACTGCCCGCCGCGGGCGCGCTGGAGATCGCGGGCGCTGACGTCGTTGAAGCAGGTGTAGCCGAACACGTACTCCAGCGCTCGCTCCTTGGGGATCGCCTTGCCGCGCCGGCCGATCACTACCGCTAGCTCCGCCTCCCAGTCCATCTTGGTGGAGACGCGCTCGTCGTAGATGATGGGCTCGTCGGGCCCGACGACCGTGGTCGGCGGTTTGGTGAAGTAGACCGGCTCCTTGGGCAGGTCGCGCTGGATATTCATCGCCCGGTTGCCCTCGGCCACGTGCTCGGCGTAGTTCAGGCCTAGGCAGATAATGTTCTTGCGCGGGCGGGGAATAGGCGCGAGCAGCTTGACCTCACGGAGAGGGAAGGCGGTCCCATTAGGCCAGCGGTCGGCGTGGCGCGCGAGCAGCGCGCGCGCCTGCTCCAGCGCGGAGGGGCCGGCGTCGATGAACGCCAGCATGTCGCTGGGCAGGCTCTCGCCGCTCGCCTGGGCCAGAGCAGCGAGGTCGACGACGCGGTCGTCCACGACGGCACCCAGGCGCGCCTCGCCGTCGCGGCGGAAGGTAACTAGTCGCATGGCTGTTCTCCTCGGTGCGAGCCTCGTTCGGGCCTTAAAGATACCATGGAGCGCGCAGCGCTTGCCGCTCGCACAGGCCGTCGCGTATCCTGGCGAGCGAGCGAAGGCCCGGGGATGCGGGCTCGCGTGCAACACTGCTGGTGCAGCGGGGTGAGCGCCCGCTGTCGCACGGCCACAGGGGGAGAGGCAACGATGGAAGAGCGCGTGACGTTCTTATCCGATGGCTTGCGGTTGGCCGGCGTGGTCCATACACCGCCCGATCTGGCGCCGGGCGAGCGCCGCCCGGCGTTCCTCGTGCTCCACGGGTTCGGGGGCAACAAGGAGACCGGCGGCTCGGTGTGGGCGGCCAAGCAGCTCGCCGCCTGGGGCTATGTGACGATGCGTTTCGACTTCCGCGGCTGCGGCGAGAGCGAGGGCGAGCGTGGCTGGATCATCTGTATGGACCAGGTGGCGGATACGCGCAACGCCGTGACCTACATGGCCAGCCGGCCGGACGTGGATCCCGACCGCATCGCCCTGATCGGCAGCAGCTTCGGCGCCGCGGTCGCCGTCTATACGGCAGGCGTGGACCCGCGCGTGGCGGCGGTGATCTCCCAGGGCGGCTGGGGCAACGGCGAGCGGAAGTTCCGCCGCCAGCACCCCACGCCCGAGGCCTGGGCGCGCTTCACCAACATGCTGGAGGAGGGGCGCCGCTACCGCGAGCGCACCGGCCGGTCGCTGATGGTGCCCCGCTACGACATCGTGCCCATTCCGGAGCACCTGCGCAGCAACCTCAACCCGCAGTCGATCATGGAGTTTCCGGCCGAAACGGCGCAGAGCATGTACGACTTCCGTGCCGACGACGTGGTAGGCAACATCGCGCCGCGGCCCCTCCTGCTGCTCCACAGCGCGAACGACTCGGTCACGCCGACCGAGGAGTCGATCGAGCTGTTCCGCCGCGCCAAGCCGCCGGTGGAGCTGCACCTGATGGCGGACGTCGACCACTTCATGTTCGCCGAGGAGAACCCGCGCGTCGTGCGGCTGCTCGCCGACTGGCTGGAGCGCTTCTTCCCGGTGCGCGTCGGCGCCCGGGCGTGAGGCGCGCGCCGCGGCAGGCCCCTGGGCCTGGCCAGCACGGGCCCGGGGGTTAGAGCAGGCGGGCCACCACCTCGCTGAGCAGGCGATCGAAGTGGTCGGGGTCGGCGGTTACCGGCCCGATGATCAGCATCTGGACGCCCGCGGCGAAGTACTCCTCGGCGCGCTGGATGCAGGCCGCCGGCGGCCCCAGCAGGAGGGCCGGCGACACCTGGGCGCGCGCGGGCGGGTAGTAGTGCCGCAGGAAGCGGCCCGCCCGCTCCACGGCCCGGTCGTGGTCGTTGTCCACCGCGGCCCAGACCAGCGCGCCGAGCGTCAGCGCCGCGGGGTCGCGCCCCGCCGCGGCGGCGTGCTGGCGCACGCGCGCCCAGGCGGCGCGCACGCCCTCCGGCCCGCCCGAGGAGGTGCCGATGTAGCCGTCAGCCAGGCGGCCGACGCGGCGGAGCGCCGGCTCGGCGCTGCCCCCGATCCAGATCGGCGGCCCGCCGGCCTGGACGGGCCGTGGGCCCACGGGCCCCACGTCGAGCTGGTAGTGGCGCCCCTGGTAGCGCAGCGGCGCCCCGCTCCAGGCCAGGCGCAGGATCGCGATCAGCTCGGCCAGCCGCCCGCCCCGGCGCGCGAACGGCACCCCAGCCGCCGCAAAGTCATCGGGGCGGCTCCCAACCCCCAGCCCGAGCACCAGCCGTCCCCCAGAGAGCATGTCGAGGGTGGCGAGCATCTTCGCCAGGAGCGGCGGCGGGCGCAGCGCCCCGAGGAGCACGCTGGTGCCGAGCCGCACGCGGGTGGTGGCTGCGGCGAGCGCTCCCAGGCTTACCAGCGGCTCGGCGTTGTCGAACACGAGCCGGTCGAGCAGCCAGAGCGCGTGGACACCCGCGGCCTCGGCGCGCCGCCCATACTCCAGCACGGTCTCCGGCCGGGCATCAGGCGCTGCCGTGGGGAGCATGATACCGATCTGGCGCATTCCACGTGACTCCCTCGCTGAGCTACCGCGGAGTATAGCCCATCCGGCCGGTATCATTAGGGCATGCGGATCCTGTTCTGCAGCGAGGCCTTTCCCGCCGCGCGCCAGCTGCTTCAGGAGCGCCTGCCCGCAGACGAGGTCTGCGCCTGCCCAGCGGAGGCCGTCCTGGCCGCGGTGCGCGAGGCCGACGTGGTCATCCCCACGATGACGCGCATCGACGCACGGGTGATGGATGCCGGCCGTTTCCGCCTGATCCAGCAATGGGGCGTGGGTTTGGAGGGAGTTGATCTCGCTGCGGCGCGGGCGCGTGGCATCTGGGTGGCCAATGTGCCCAGCGAGCAGAGCGGCAACGCCGCGTCGGTGGCGGAGCACGCGCTGCTACTCATCCTGGCGCTGCTGCGGCGCTTTCCTGAGACGCAGGAGAACATCCGCCGCGGTGTCCTCGGCGCGCCCCTGGGGCTGGCGCTCGAGGGCCGGACGGTCTGCCTGGTCGGGCTCGGCGGCGTCGGCCGCGCCCTCGCCCGGCGCCTCCAGCCGTTCGGCGTGCGGCTCCTCGGCGTGGGCCGTCGTGCCCTGCCCGCGGCAGAGCGCGAGGCGCTCTGTGTGGCGCTGGGCCTCGCCCACTACTACCCGGTAGCTGCGCTCCACACCGCGCTCGCCGAGGCGGATATCGTGGTGCTCTGCGTGCCGCTGACGGACGAGACCCGCGGGTTGATCGATGCCGCAGCGCTGGCCTGTATGCGTCCCTCGGCCTACCTGATCAATGTAGCGCGCGGACCGCTGATCGACTACACCGCTCTGCGGGAGGCGCTGGCCATGGGGCGGCTGGCCGGCGTGGGGCTCGATGTGTTCTGGACCGAGCCAATCCCGCCCGATGACCCCCTCCTCCAGTACCCCGTGATCGCCACCCCTCACGTGGCCGGTGTGACCGACCGCGCCTACGCTGGCATTGCCGCCGCCGTGGCCGCGAACGTGGAGCGCCTGCGGCGCGGCCAGCCGCCGCTCCATCGCGTGGTGTAGGGGCGCCGCGCTACCACCACACCTTGCCGTGCAGCACGGCCTGGTCGAGGTCATCGAAGTACTGGCGGCGCAGCACCAGGCTCATCGCCACCGCCCGCCGCGCCCGCCGCTGGCTCTCCGGCGTGGTGGCCAGGCGCGCGATCACCGCAGCGGGATAGTTGCCATGCTCCGACTCGTCGGCGTGGATGCGCCGGTAGGGCTCCTTCAGCCACTCCGGCACATTTGGCGAGGCGAGCGCTTTCTCGATCAGGTAGTCGGCCACGCCCTCGCCGGCCAGCGAGAAGGCGGCCACCCGCTCGACGGTGTCCTCTAGGGCGTCGAAGGCGTTGAACATCGCGATCTGCCCGGGCACCGGCTCGTAGTCCAGCGGGTCCGCGCCGAAGGCGCGGATGCGCTCGGCGAGGAGCTGGGCGTGGCGCGCCTCCTCGCCCACCGCCTCCATGAAGCGGAGCTTGACGTCGAGATCGGTGAAGCCGCGCAGCCAGCGCCCGAAGATCTCGCCGGCGCGCAGCTCGTTCCAGTAGCGGCTCTTCATCACGTGCAGGCGCTGGGCATCGGTAGTGAGAGGCACGTAGCTGTAGGCGGGCAGGCGGGCGTCGAGCGAGTGGCAGAAGGCGCGTACCTGGGCGACGAGTTCGTCGGCCAGCGCCTGGCCGGACACGAGCACAGTGCTCATCGCGGCATCCCCTCCATGTAGCGATTCCTTGCCCTGACTCTACTGCCGGTTGGCACCTTGACGCAACGCGCCTACCCTGGTCCCTGCAGGCAGGCGTGTGCTTTAATCCGCCTGAGGGGCAGCGATGCGGTACTATGACTCCCTCGCCTTCCTGCTCGTAGTGTGGAGCACCGTGCTCACAGCGTGTGGCGCCAGGATGGGCACGGCGCTGCCCGGCCCGGCCGATGCCATGGGGGTGGGGATAGCGAGCCTGCCTCCCGATGTCGTCGAGCTGGTCCAGCTCGGCGCCCAGGCGATCGAGCGAGCGCGCACGGTGGCGGCGGACGCTAGCTTGCACCAAGTGTCCTTCAATTTCAGCAGCCGCCAGTACTTCTTTGAGTTTACCGGAGGCCAGCCGCGGCAGGAGATCACCGCGACGGTGACACGAGGAACCTTGCCGCCCGCCTGGCGCATTACCAGCACGCGGGTTTCGCCGCTGGTGGATACCCCCCTCGCCGAACTGCGTCTGGCGTCGCTCACCGTGGGCCCGGAGGCTGTTGTGGAGGCGATGCGCCAGGCGGCAGAGCGGCGCTACGGCGCTGTAGAGGTGCTGGTGGCCACCGCCGTAGTAGAGGAGGGGCGGCCGGTATGGTATGTCGTCGCGGATGTACCGCAGGGACGAATCAGCGGGAAGCTGACGAGCCTCACTGCCGGCCTCCAGCTCTTGGGGCCGGGCCCCGTACGCCCTCCCGTAACCGCCTCGCCCCGCTAGCGTTAGTCCGCTGCATATCGCGGGCAGTCGTTGCTGCTTCGGGCGAGAAGACCGCTTCTAGCTGTAGGCGTGCCCAGGCCACGCGGCACCCGGCCCTCGCCCAGCCGGTTCTCTAGGTGGTCCGCGCCCTCGGGCGGACGCTAAATAATATGAGACAGGCGATATGCTGATCTGGTGCGGGGTGGGAAGAGAGCTTCAACGCCACGCGGCCAGCACCGGCGGGTAGAGGCACAGCAGCAGTGCGCGACGCGCTATGGCCCAGGTCACGTTCCGGTTCTACGCCGAACTCAATGACTTCCTCCCTCGCGAGAGGCGGCAGGTCGCCTTCACGCATCTCGTGGGAGAGCGCACCGCGGTCAAGGACGTGATCGAGGCGCTAGGCGTGCCCCATACCGAGGTCGATCTCGTCCTCGTGAACGGCGAGTCGGTCGACTTCTCCTACCTGGTACAGGACGGCGACCGTATCAGCGTCTTTCCTGTTTTCGAATCCCTCGATATCACGCCGCTCGTGCGTGTCCGGCCCCGCCCGCTGCGCGAACCGCGCTTCGTGCTCGATACCCACCTGGGGAAGCTCGCCGTCTATCTGCGCATGCTGGGCTTCGACACGCTCTACCGCAACGACTACGACGACGCGACGTTAGCCCACCTCGCGTTCAGCGAGCAGCGTATCCTGCTGACCCGCGACCGGGGGCTGCTGAAGCGCAGCTCGGTAACCCACGGCTATCACGTGCGGGAGACCCAGCCGGCGCGCCAGGTCGTCGAGGTGCTGCGGCGGTTCCACCTGCTCGGCGCGATCACCCCCTTCCGCCGGTGTCTGCGCTGCAACGCCGTGCTCGAGCCGGTGCCCAAGGAGGCGATCGCGGCGCGCCTAGCGCCGAAGACTCGGCGCTATTATGACGAGTTCACCATCTGCCGCGCCTGCGACCGGATCTACTGGAAGGGCTCGCACTACGCGCGCATGCAGCAGCTCATCGCACAGCTGCTGGCGGGCGACACCCCAGCTCCGTCGCGGTAAGGTCGTCGCTCGTGCTCGCCGCGAGGGCCTGGATGCGCCCCTCGACGCGGGGCTGGACGGTGCCCCGCGCAGCCACGTAGTCCGCGACGAGCGTAGTGAGCAGCGGCCCGCCCTCGCTGGGAATGAGCACCTCCGCTGCCGCCAGCATCGTGTACCCGTCGCCGCCGCGCTGGAGGTAGTCGTTGAGGGCGACGGTGTACTGAGCGGCGGGGTCGAGCGGCGCGTCGCCCACCCACACGCGCCGTACCCGCTGGCCGGCGGGAGCTGCCGGGTCGTAGCAGAAGGTCAAGCCGCTGACCTGCAGGAACCGGCCGGCCCGCTCGTCGAGCGCCCCGACGCTGTGCTCGAGCGTCTCCCATAGTGCCGCACCCGAAAGCCGCACCTTGGCCGCATAGTTGGCGAAGGGCAGGATCGCGGCGAGGTCGCGGCGCGTGAGCGGGCCAGCGGGGTAGACGCGGTCGCTGCGCAGACCTCCGCCGTTCTGCAGGCCTACGTCGGCGTCTCCCCAGGCGCGCAGGGCGTCGGCGACCAGGTTGCCCAGGTTGGTCTCGCGCGTGCGCACGGCCTCCGTGCGCGCATCCAGTGGGGTCGTGCTGACGCCGATCACCTCGTCGAGCGCTTGAGCGAGCAGCTGCCCGTAGCTCGCCATGACTTGCGCGACGGTCGCGTCGACCGGCCCATCGGGCCGCACGGGATGCGCCGTGTAGCGCCAGCCGGTGACGCGGCCCGCCTGCACCTCCAGGTCGAGCTGGCCGAGCAGCGCGAAGCCATCGCCGCGGCGCGCTACGAGGGTGCCCTTGATCACCCGCGGCTGCGGCAGCACCGTGCTGGCGTGGTCACCGACGATCACGTCGATCCCGGGCACCTCGCCGGCCAGCCGCTCGCTCTCGGGCCAGGCCAGGTGGGAGAGCACGACCACGAGCTGGGCGCCGGCGGCGCGCATCTGCGCCACCACTGTTCGCGCCGCCTCCAGCGGGTCGAGGACCTCGACATCGGGCCCCGGCGAGGACAGCTGCGGGGTGTCCGCGGTGGTCAGGCCGGTCAGGCCCACGATCACCCCGTCGAGGTCGCGGAGGAGAAAGGGGCGCACGCCCAGGTCAGCAGCGAACACCGTGCCGCTCCGCCGGTCGCGCACATTGGCCGATATCCAGGGGAAGGTGCTCTCCAGGATGCGGGCGCGCAGCACGTCAGGTCCGTAGTCGAACTCGTGGTTGCCGAAGGTATTCGCGTCCAGGCCGGCCGCGTTCAGCGCGGCCACCATGTGCGCCCCCTGAAAGAGCGCTGAATAGAGCGATGGAGCGAGGTCGTCCCCCACGCCGACGAAGAGCGTGCGGGGGTTAGCCGCTCGCAGCTGCTGGACCAGGCCGACGTAGTGGGCGAGCGTGAGGGGCGCTGCGGGATCGGCGCCCCGGCCGTTCGCGCTCTCGAACTCGCCGTGGAAGTGGGTGTCGTGGAGCAGCGTGATGCGGATGGGCGTCTCGGCTCGGGCTGCGCCGTATACTCCCCCCAGCCCGAGGCTGCCGAGGAGCAAAGCAAGCGCGAGCAGCGCGCGGCTGGCCATAACCTTATGCCCTTCGACGCGAGGAGGCGATGGGGCTTCGGGTGACCGGCCTTCTAGGCAGAATAGTAGCGGACGGGGGCAGCGCGGGCCGCCCCCGTCCAGCGGGCGAGCTACTGGGTGAGCCAGGCGGCGACCAGCAGCACCCCCAGCCCGCGCGCCAGCTGCAGCGCGAGCACCAAGCCGCGCCGCCGCACGGCGCCAGCCCCGCCGCTCGCCAGGGTGGTGAGGGCGGTGGCGAGGTCCATGCGCCCGAGGCGGGCGATGAGCGCCGCGCCGCCGCCCCAGACGAGCACCGCAGCGGCCGTCGGCGCCAGCGCGGCCGGCAGCAGCACGGGGTTGGCCAGTGCCGGCACGAGCGACGTGCCGATCAGGCAGCCAAGGGCCACCTGGACCGCGAGCTGGAGCCAGCGCCGCGGGCCAATGGCTTCGCCCGCTAGCAGGTTCGCGATCGCGGCGGCGGTGGCAGCTCCTAGCAGGCCGCTCCAGGGCAGCGGGAACTGCACGCCCAATAGGGCCCCGATCGCCGTAGCTACTAGCCGCCAGCAAAGCCCTCGTCGCACAGGCATCAGCACTCCTCGGTGGTGGGATTCTGCGCGGGTCATGCGCAGGCGCACCCGGGCCGGGTGCGCCCTCTATTCCAGACTATCGCATCTCGGCGCCTGTTCCGGGTGTCAGAGCCCAGCGCGTGGCGATGGGGCCGGCGGCTTTGCTGGGACCCGCCGGGGGGATGTACAATAGGGGCAAAGACGCGGGACGCGCCCGGCGGAGGAGCAGCCGAGCGGGATCCGCTCGACCTTGTCTCCTCCCGGCAAGCAGTGGCTGACCGCCCATCCCTCGCTGCGGAGACGGGCAGAGGAGATACAAGGTGATCGAGGTCTACGTCGAGAGCATCCGCGTCAACATGGCCAACTACAAGCGCGTAGTCATGCTCAAGGAGAAGAGTGGCTCGCGCTTCCTGCCGATCTGGATCGGCCACTTCGAGGCCGATGCCATCGCCATCCCCATGCAGAACGTGCCGGTGAGCCGCCCGCTCACCCACGACCTCCTGGGGCGGGTGATGGAGCAGCTGGGCGCCCGGCTGACGCGGATCGTGATCAATGACCTGGCCGATGAAACCTTCTACGCCCGGCTACACCTCGACCAGAACGGCCGCCACCTCGAGATCGACTCCCGCCCCAGCGATGCGATCGCCCTCGCCATCCGGGCGAAGGTGCCGATCTACGTCGAGGAGTCGGTCCTCGATCAGGCGGGCATCGTGTTCGAGGAGGAGACGGAGAGCGAGCCGCCCGCGGCGCGGGAAGAGTCCTCGCCGGTGGACGAGGAGAAACTCACCGTCTTCAAGCAGTTCATCGAGACCCTCGATATCGATGACCTGGGCAAGGGCGGCTCGGAGTCGAAGGAGCCGAAGGCCTAGGGCCTCCCGTGGCCAGGTCCTCCCCAGATTCCGTCTCCCCCTCGGCCGAGGAGACGCTGCTTGTTGGTGGGGCTCTCGGCCGGATTACTCCGCTGATCCCTGTGAGGTGGTGAGGGACTTCCGGATCGGGGATGGGAGGGGGCGCAGTAGCGGGTGGCGAGCCGGCTGTGAGCCGCCTCCCAGCGCGCGCGGAGCCACGGGCCGGTAGCGCTGCGGTGCCGGCAGGGCCGCGCGCAGGCGAGGCGCGAGGGCTCGGAGGGCCAGCCGCCCGAGCGCGGGCGCCATGGCGATGGCCAGTGACCGGAGTAAGGGCATGGCCGTTTCCACCACCTGGCGCGCGGTGCTGTTCTCGGGCTCCTGCGCCCACCACGCCCGACGATAGCGGCGCACGACCACTCGCCCAGTGGCGCTCTCCACCCGCCGTTCGACGTACTCCTCAACGGCTACCAGCGTGCGCGGTCGTTCGGCCATAGTCCCTCCCGGTCGGTGTGGCTGCCCTTCCTTAACCGCTGGCAGGCGGGCGCTGTGCAGGATACCGCGATGCATACCGGCCCTGTGCGCCTGCAACTATACGAAGCCCGCGCCACGCGCGACAAGCGCCGGCGTGCAGCTGCGGGCCTATTGCTTGGGCAGGAGCGCGCCGGGCTGCGTGAAATCGAAAGCGGCCAGCAGGTTGTTCGCCTGGGCATCGCGCGGGCCCAGCGGGGGAAGGTTCCACCGCCACTCGATGAAGCGCAAGATCGACGTGGTGTCGTAGACCGTGTGGTCGACGAAGCCCCGCCGGGCCCAAGGCGAGATGATCAGCGTCGGGACCCGTGCCCCCGGCCCCCACTCGTCGATGACGGGGGGCGCTACGTGGTCCCACCAGCCGCCGTTCTCGTCGTAGGTGACGATCACAGCCACGCGGGGCCAGTAGGGGCTGGCCCGGATCTGCTCCAGCATCTGGCCGAGCCACTCATCGCCGCGCGTGATGTTGGTATCCGCGGCGTGCTGGCTGACCGTGTCGTCGGGCTTGAGCCAGGCGACCTGGGGAAGCGTCCCATTCCAGAGCGCGGCTAGGAAGTCGCTCTCGTCCCGCAGGCGCAGCGGGCGCACGGTTGGATCGCCGCCCACGTTCGCGAAGTAGTTGAACGGCTGGTGATGGTAAGGGAACTGCGGGTGGGGGCGCCCGGCCACGACGTCGTTCCAGCCCCGCGCGTACCAGGCCCAGGAGATGCCGGCGGCATCGAGCCGGTCACCGATGTGCGGAGCCGTCTGGAGGGGCACCCGGTGTGTCTCGGCGATCCCTGGGCGGTGGGGCGGCATCAGCGGCTGTGCGTCGTTCACCACGTAGCCGTCGGGCCGCACGGGGCGGTCCTGCATGTAGGCTGGGTCGTCGGGGAAGGGCGTGGCGACCAGCTCGGCCGGCGGGTCGGGCCAGTAGGGAGTACAGGCACACACCAGCCAGAAATGGTTCAGCATCGAGCCGCCGAAAGCAGCGTGGAAGAAGCGGTCCGCTAGCGTGTACTGCTCGGCCCAGCGCCAGAGCTGGCTGCCCCGCATGTCGTAGTAGCCCATCACGAGCCCGCCCACCCCGCTCCAGGTGACGAAGCGGTCCATGCGGCCGGCGTTGATTTGGTACTGCTGGCGATAGTAGCGGTGGACCGGGCTAGAGGTGCGCTGCGCTTGCGGCGCGTAGGGGTCGAGGAGGAACGGCTGATTTGGCAGCGCGGCAGGAAACCGTGGATCGGGGCGGGGCGGCTGCAGGCTGAGATCGAGCGGCGGCGGGAGAAAAGGGTACACGCGCCCAGAGCGATCGGTCTGGGGCGCCGCCTCCGCGGCGTTGGCCAGCCCGGCGGCGCCTGGGAAGAGCCCCAACAGGTGGTCGAAGCTGCGGTTCTCCATGTAGATCACGATGAGGTGGTCGATGGGCACCGTGGCCGGATCGGGCGCGGCGGGGCGCCAGAGCGCGAGCGCCAGGGTCAGCGCGAGCAGCGGTGGAACGGGCAGCCGGCAGCGTGCCATCAGGCCTCCCGCGCTCCTGACGGGATTGCCTCGGAGACGCCAGGAAGCGCGGCGACGCAATGGCGGCCTCATGGCTACGACTGCTCGCCGGCTTGCCGCTGGAGGTACTCCGTGGCCTCCGGATCAGCGGTGGCCGCACCGATGACCCGCCCGGCCACCGCCTGGGCCTCCGCACCAGGGACGAATTCCAGGGGATAGCCGAGCTGTTTCTCGGCCGCGGCTTGGAACTCGGTATCGGCGAAGGTGGCGGCCACGGCCTGACGCATCAGAGCGACGACCGTCGGGTCGGTGCCGGGTGGGTAGACCACGGCGCGGAACAGCGAGCTGGCCTCTATCAGTAGCGCCAGCGCCCGGTACTCCACGCGCTGGCGCGCCGCCTCGCCCTGGAGCTGGACCACGGCCTCGAGATAGGTGGGGACGTCGCCAACGCGGGGATCGCGTACGAGCTGGCCCGCCCGCAGGATGCCCCGCTGCCCGATGGGGATCGCGATGCCCTCGCGGACCAGCGGGGCAACGGTGCTCATCCAGATGGGCAGGTTGTCCTCGGCGAAGGTCACCTCGCCGCGGCGGAACGCGAGGGCGATCTCAGATACACCCGGATAGCCGGTGACATAGCGGTAGCGCGCGTCCAGCAGGGTGAGGAACGCACGCATAGCCAGGTCTTTCGCGCTCTCGGGGCTCAGCCCGCCGATAACGATCTCCTGAGCCGGACGGCGGAGGTCCCGCCACGACCGCACGCCCAGGCTCTGGTGAGCATAGCTAACCGCAGTCTCGTTGCTGCCGCCCAGCCACACGAAGCCCGTGGCGTCGTACTTCGCGCTCGCCCCCTGGACGAGCTGTGCCGTGAGCAGCGACGAGAAGGCGCCCAGCGTCAGGCCATCGCGGGGCGCGGCGTGGTACAGGTGCTTCGCGGCGATGACCCCGCCGGCGCCCGCCAGGTTCTCGACGACGAGCGTCGGGCGGCCGGGCAGGTGGCGTGGGAGGTACTGCGCCACCAGCCGCGCGAAGGTATCGGTAGGCCCGCCCGCGGAGAAGTTCACCAGCACGGTAAGCGTCTTGCCGGCGAAGTACTCTTCGCCCGGGGCTGTGCTCACCCCGCCCCCACCCGCCGGGGCGTTCGCCGAACGCCCCGGCGTGCAGGCGAAGCCGGTGAGCGCCACTGCCCCAAGGAGCCCAAGGAAGGGGTGTAGCCACCGCGCTCTCTGCCTGACTGCCATAGGTGCCCCCTGCCACGCCGCATCACCAACGCCCGTCCCTCGCGCTGAGCACCACCGCTGCGAGCGCGACCAGCCCGATAGCGGCGAACACCACCGCGCCGAGCGCGGCCTGCGGCGCAGTGGAGAGCTGCCGCGCCAGCTCCCAGCTCCCCCACCAGGCGAACAGCACGATCGGCAGGCCCAGCAGGATCACGAGCGCGCGCTGCACCATCTTCGCCGCTCAGCGTTCGCGCAGGGCCCGGCAGGCGGCGGTCAGCGCCGGAAGGATCTGCCGGAAGTCGCCCACGATGCCTAAGTGCGCCTTCTCGAAGATCGGTGCCGTGGGGTCGGTGTTGATCGCCACGATCGTGCGCGCGTTAGCACAGCCCGCCATGTGCTGCATGGCGCCGGAGATGCCCACCGCTACATAGAGCTTGGGACTTGTGATCTTGCCGGTGAGGCCGATCTGCAGCTCACTCGGCACCCAGCCGGAGTCGACCGCCACCCGGCTGGCGCCCACTACCCCGCCGAGCACCTCTGCCAGCTCCTCCAGGTAGCGGAACCCCTCGGGTCCGCCCACCCCTCGCCCGCCGGCCACCACCACCTCCGCATCCTCCAAGCGCTTCGCCGTCGCGCGCTCGCGCACGCGCTCCACCACCCGGCTGCGCGGCGCCACGCCTGCCAGGTCGGGCTCGAAGCGCACGATCTCGCCACCACGGCCAGGCTGCGGCTCGGCCGGCTCCTGGCTCTTCGGCCGGACGGTGACGAGCTGGGGTGCGCCCAGCGGCACCTGTTCGGCGATCGCCAGGCCGCCAAAGATCGGCTTGCTCGCCACCACTTCCCCGGCCGCTGCATCATAGGCCAGCGCGCAAGCATCGGTCACCAGGCCCACGCCCAGCCGCACCGCCAGCCGAGGGGCAAGATCTTTACCGCACGCCGTGTGGCCGAGCAGCATGGCGCGGGGGCTCGCCGCCCGGACGACCTGCTCCACCGCCGGCAGCATGGTCTCCAGGAGGTAGCCCGTGGGGGCTGGCGCCGGCAGCAGGTACACCCGGTCTACGCCGGCCGCCAGCAGCTCTTGCGCCTGGGCATCGAGGCCGGCGAGCACCGCGAACAGCGGTTCGCCCGCCGCATCGGCCAGGCGGCGACCCGCCCCGACCAGCTCGAGCGAGATGCTGGCCAGGCGCTCTTCGCCTGGCTCGGCAAGAACGAGTATTCCATGTGGGGAAGCCATCGCTGTCCTCCGCCACTCGCACTGGTCTGGTAGGTCGCGGGCGCAGAGCGCGCTAGATTACCCCACGGGCTCGGAGCGCCTGCGCGAGCCGCTGGGCCGCCTCCTCTGGCGAGTCGGCCGTGATCAGCTCACAGGCGCGGCGCTGCTCGGGCAGGTAGAGCCGGCGCTGGCGCGTGCGGCGATCGACCGTCACGCCATCAAGGTCGGCTCTCGTCCAGACAGCGACCTCCTTCGCGCTCGCGGCCATGATGTTGGCCATGGTGGCGTAGCGGAGCTGGTAGCACTCGCTGGTGATGGTGAGCACAGCCGGCGGCGCCATCTCCAGCACCTCGTAGCCGTCCTCGAGCACCCGCTCCAGCCGGAGGCGGCCGTCCTGCACCGCCACCCGGCGCACCACCGCCGCGCTGGGCACCCCCAGGTACTCCGCGAGCGCCGGCCCGACGATCCCGGCATCGGTATCCGAGGCCTGCCGGCCACAGAGCACCAGGTCGTACGCCCCGAGCTTGCGGATCGCGCTCGCCAGCACCGCGGCGGTGACGAAGCTATCTCCCTCGGCCAGCTCGGCGTCCTGGACGAGGACCGCCTCGTCGGCCCCTGTCGCCAGCGTTTCCTGGAGCCACTCGCTCACGTCCTCGCCAGCGAGGCTGAGCAGCGTGACCTGCGCGCCATGCTGGTCCTTGAGCTGGAGCGCGGCCTCCAGCGCGCTCTCGTCATAGGTGCTCGTGAGGCGAGGCACTGAGCGGGCAGCGACCAGCCGCTGGCCGGTCTCGTCGATCCTGAACAGGCTCGCCGGTGCCTCGGGATCAGGCACCCGCTTCAAGCACACGATGATCCGCATGCCTCCCCCGCCGGGCACGCCGCGTTGCGCCTGGGCACGCAAAGCGCCGCAGCCGGAGGCGCCGGCCGGGCTAGCGCAGCCCGGGCTGCAGCGTTGCCATGAGTGTACCAGGCACCCGGCCGGCCGCGCACCCCGCCATCCCGCCGCCGCCCACCTCGCTGCCGCGCCGCGTGGGCCGAGCGCCACAGCGTGGCTAGCGGGCCGATGGCTACCGCGCGACCAGCGCCCCTGACTTCAGCGAGGGGGCCATGGCCACTCTAGCGGCGGGGCAGGTCCGAGGTACCGGCACTGGCCCGATCGCGAAGGGATGCCTCGCGCGTGCCCGCCCGAGCCGCGCGGGCCGTGTTAACCAGGAAAAGCAGCACCGCGACGGCGTTGAGCAGGCCACCCCACTGCCAGGCTACTGCCGATCCGGCCAGGCCCCCGCCAAGCCGCAGGAGGAGCGAAACGTGGAGTAGCGCCAGGTGGCTATAGAACCCGGGACGGTACGGAATCGACCGCCCAGTGACCGCCGGGATGATGATCGGTGCGTGAGCAAAGATGAGGACGAAAGCGAAACCGAGGAAAACGGTGTGGAGAACGGCGTCGTAGGCTGGCCCACCGGCTACCGCGCCATACCCGAGATGGAGAAGGCCGCTTATCGCAAGCCAAACGTAGCCAGAAAGCAGCGCGAGACCGATAAAGCGCGCCAGGCCACGTTGCCGGGCCGTGTGGCGTGCGAGGTCGTAGTTGAGCAGCCAGAGCGCTAGACCAAACAAGCCGATGCCGAAGAGCCGACTCCCATTAAACGGGTCGAACAGTCCGAGAACGAGGCCGGCGAGCATTGCCACGGTGAGCACCAGAAACAGGGCGCGGCTCCAGCGCGTGAGCTGCAGCAAGCGGCTGAGCTCGAGCCGCTCGCCGGCGATCGTCAACACGAGAAAGCCCATCCACCAGGGGGCAACGCGAGAGAGGGCTGCGCCGCTCAGCCAGAGGAGGTTGCCGAGCAGCCAGGCTACAGCACCGAGCGCCGAGGTCACGGTGAAGAGCGCGCTCTGGCGCTTAAGGATCACGCCGAAGATCACGATCAGCACGAAGCTACTCAAGCAGAACAGCAGCCCGCCAGCGGGGGGCGGCAGGCCACCCAGCAGGAGTACCGACCCTGCGGCACTGAGGAGTGGCGCCAGATAGGCCCACCGGTAGCCGAGTGCGACAGCGCGCTCGAGGCCGATCACAGTGCCAAGAAAGCCGGAAACCATCAGCGGGCCGTGGATCGCGGCGAGGTTAGCGGTGAGCGAGGGGATATGCCAGCCGAGGCGCAGCAGGCCCGCCCAGAGCGCAGCCAGCAGCGTGACTAGGGCGATGGCTAGTAGCGCGAAGCGCAAGTAGCGTACCGCCGGCAAGTCGACGCTCCTCGGAGCCGGCTGTCCTCGGCCCTTAGCGCCAGGTGCCCCGCTGCAGTCCGCTCATCACCGCGGCATGGTCGTCGGCCGTCGGTGGCGGGGCGACAACGTGGAGCGCGATCAGCCTCGTATCCGCCTTGATGCCGCGTTGCTCGCCAGCCGGGACGAAGGCCACACTTCCCGGCGTGACCCGTGCGTGGCGATCGCCAGCCACCAGCTCCCCTTCGCCCTCAAGCACGACGAGGCACAAGTCGACGCCAGGCTGATGGACCGGGATGAACTGTCCCGGCTCGAGGCAGACCAGTATAACCCTTACCCGCTCATCGCCCGCCACGGCGACCGGATTGAAGTGATCAGGGTGATACGCAACTGCCTCACGATACGAAGCGAGGAATACGCTCATCATGCACTCTCCTGATCAGTTATGTTCGTGTACGCTGGATGGCTGATGCAGGGGCCGTCGACCCGCGCCCAGGGTGTGCGTGTGTGACCGAACAGTGTGCGCGAATTCGGCCGTCTGCGTATGGTTGGCATGGCCGCGGAACGACTCGTTGCGCCAGGCCTGATCAGGCGCGTTCTTGTGGCCCAGCTACATCGAGCCCCCGTCCGCGGTCCTCTGCTGCCGCCTCCACTCGGGCTTTATCCCGCGAACGGCGCTTTACCGCCTATATATTGACACCACCCGGGGGTGAAGGTAAGCTGAAGCCACCCAGGGTTACAGCACGGCGGGAGAGCAGCCATGGTGACCATCCCCAGCTACCAGACGATCCTGGTCGAGCGGGACGCGGACGGGATCACCACGATTACCTTCAACCGGCCCGAGAAGCGGAACGCTATGAACCCCCAGCTCCACCTGGACATGTACGACGTGCTCAACCGGCTGGAGGGGGACGAAGCCACGCGCGTGCTGGTGCTGACGGGCGCCGGCCCGGCCTTCTGCGCCGGCCAGGACCTCAAAGAGTACTTCCACGAGCTGGAGGGGCAGGAGGCGGAGCGGCGGCGGATCGGGCGCATCTCCCAGGACTGGCGCGATCGCATCCTCCGGATGTTCCCCAAGCCCACGATCGCAATGGTAAACGGCTACTGCTTCGGGGGCGCGTTCACCATCGTGTGCTCCTGCGATTTCGCCATCGCTGCGGAGGACGCGCTGTTCGGCCTGTCGGAGGTCAACTTCGGTCACCTGCCCGGCGGCCTGGTCTCCAAGGTCATCTCGGGCGTGCTAGCCTACCGCGACGCCCTCTACTATGCCCTGACAGGAGAGCCGTTCGATGGCCGGCGCGCTGCCGAGATCAAGCTCGTCAACAAGGCTGTGCCGCGCGAGCAGCTCCGCGAGGAGACCTGGAAGCTGGCGCGCAAGCTGGCGACCATGGACGCGAGCGCCCTCCGCATCACCAAGGAAGCGCTCAAGCAGGTGGCCACCATGGACCAGGAGCAGGCCTACTACTGGCTCCAGGCGAAGAGCAACGAGCTGAAGTGGCGCCACGAGCACGAGGGGCGGGGCGGCGACGGCATCCAGCGCTTCCTCGCCAAGGAGTACCGTCCGGGCTTACAGTCGTTCACGGAGGTCGAGCGCGCATGAGGGGGTGGCCGGCCGCGTCCCGTGAGCCAGGCGCGAAGCGGGCTCGCGCCTGAGAGCTATCCTACAACCACGCCCCCGGGGAGGAGTGCCGATGATCCGTGTGACGGATCTCGTGAAGATCTTTCCGGATCGAAAGAACCTGGTCTACGCGGTCGATGGCGTGAGCTTCACGGTTGAGGAGGGCAGCTTCTACACCCTCTTAGGACCGTCGGGCTGTGGGAAGACCACCACGCTCCGCTGTATCGCCGGCCTCGAGAAGCCGGACGAGGGCGAGATCGAGATCGGCGGGGCCGTCGTGTTCTCCCGTGCGCGGAACATCCATGTCCCCGCCCACAAGCGCGACATCGGCATGGTGTTCCAGAGCTACGCGATCTGGCCGCACATGACGGTGTTCGAGAACGTGGCGTTCCCCCTCCGGGTGAGCCGCCGGAAGTACAGCCGCGACGAGATCCGGCGCAGGGTCGAGGAGGCGCTGCGCATCGTGGAGCTGCACGGGCTGGAAGGGCGCATGGCCACCCAGCTCTCCGGCGGGCAGCAGCAGCGCCTCGCGCTCGCCCGCGCGCTGGTACGCGAGCCGCGCGTGTTGCTCCTTGACGAGCCGCTGAGCAACCTGGACGCGAAGCTCCGTGAGCAGATGCGGGGCGAGCTCCGCGAGCTCCAGCGCCGCCTCGGGATCACCACCCTGTACGTTACGCACGACCAGATCGAAGCGCTGTGTATGTCCAACACCATTGCCGTAATGAATCGCGGCAAGATCGTCCAAGAGGGCACGCCGCGCGAGATCTATCGCTCGCCGCGCACCCGCTTCGTCGCCGACTTCATCGGTTCGACGAACTTCATCGAGGGGACCTGGGCGCCGGATGGCCGCGTGGGCTGGGTGGAGACGCCGATCGGCGCGCTCGAGGCGCACGCCGCAGTGCCCTTGACGCCGGGCGACCGGGTGCTGCTCTCCATCCGGCCGGAGGATGTCCACCTCCACCGTCAGCCGCCTCCGCGTACGGCCAACCTGCTGCGGGGCACGGTGTCGTCAGTAGTGTTCGTCGGCGACTTCCTCGACTGCCGCATCGCCGTCGACGGCCAGGAGCTGCGCACGCGGCAGCACCCGGGAACGAACCTCCAGCGGGGCGACCGAGTGCTGGTGGAGCTGCCACCGGAGGCGTGCGCCGTCCTGCGGGAGGACCTCGAGCCCACGCCGCGCGCGGCCCCAGCCGCCATGCCGCTGAGCGCCGCGTCCTGACGCCACCGCGCCGAGGCGGGCCGGCATGTTCCGCGACGTGCGCCCCTTGTTCGAGCCGCGCAGCATCACGCTCGTTGGCGCGTCGCAGCGGGCCGAGGCCTGGCCGACGCGCATCTTGCGCAACCTCGCCCGCGCGGGCTACGCCGGCCCCGTCTACCAGGTCAACCCCAAGTACGACCGGCTGTGGGACCAGCCCTGCTACCCCTCGGTGCGCGCCGTGCCCGGCCCGGTGGACCAGGTAGTCATCGTCGTGCCCGCGGCGCAGGTGCCTGCTGTGCTGGAAGAGGCCGGCCAGCGCGGGGCGCGCTCGGCCATCATCATGAGCGGTGGCTTCCTTGAGGCGGGCACCGCCGAGGGCCGCGCGCTCCACGCCGCCACGCTGGCCGTGGCCGAGCGCTACGGCCTGCGCGTCTGTGGCCCCAACTGTCAGGGCAACATCCTCCCTCGCCAGCGCGCCTCCACCTACTGCGAGCAGCGGGCCGTCGACTTCCAGCCCGGCCCGCTCGGGCTGATCTGCCAGAGCAGCGGGGTCCTGTCGGCCATCGCGCGCGCCGCGCTCCTGCGCGGCATCGGCCTGACCTACGGGATCTCCGCCGGCAACGAGCTGAATACCGATGCCGCCGACTACCTGAACTTCCTGGTCGACGATCCCGAGACGCGGGTGATCGGCCTGTTCCTAGAGGGGATTCGCCGCCCGGCGGCGTTCCGCGAGGCGTGTGCCCGGGCGGCGCGCGCCGGCAAGCCGCTGCTAGTCATCAAAGTCGGCGTCACCGAGGCTGGTCGGCAGGCCACCCAGACCCATACGGGCGCGCTGGCGGGCTCGAACGAGGCCTTCGACGCCTTCTGCGCCAGCTACGGCCTCGTGCGCGTCCGCTCGCCGAACGAGCTGGTCGACGTCGCCGCCCTGCTGCTGCGGATGCCGCTGCCGGCTGCCGATGGCGTGGCCCTGCTCGCGCTCTCCGGTGGCATGCGCGGGCTGCTCGCCGACCTCCTGGCCGAGGCCGGCCTGCGCCCCGCGCAGCTCGCGCCGGAGACACTCGCCGGGCTGAGCGCTCTGCTCGGGGTAGGCACTGCGGCGGGTAACCCCCTCGACGCGGGCTGGAGCGGGCTGAGCAACCTGGAGACCTACCTGCGCTGCGTCCGGCTGCTGCTAGACGATCCCGACGTGGCGGTGCTCGGCGTGCAGGAGGAGCTACCCTACGGGCCGGAGCAGGCCGCGCGCGCGGAGAACGCGCTGCGGGTGGAGGCGCTGGCCCGGGAGGTGGGCAAACCGCTGTTCTTCTACTCCCGCGGCGACTACGCGGTCAACGAGACCAGCGCGGCTTTCCTCGCGCGCGCCCGTGCCCCTTTTCTCCAGGGTGCGTGGGAGGCGCTGCAAGCCCTCGGCCACGTGATGCGCTACCGGCGCTGGCGCGCCGACCACCCCGATGGCCCCGTCGGCGCGGGCGCTCCGAGCGGCCAGGCTGCACCGCGCCGGGCCTTGCTGGATGCCGCCGAGGGGCGCCCGCTCCCCGATGAGCGCGCGTTCGCGCTGCTCGAGAGCGCCGGCCTCCCCACTGCCCCGTGGCGGCTGGTGGACTCCGAGGCGGAGGCCGTCGCCGCGGCCGCGGCGGTGGGCTATCCGGTGGCCCTCAAGCGCTCGGTGCCCGGGCTGACGCACAAGACTGAGGCCGGGGGGGTGCGCCTGGGCCTGGCCGACCCCCAGGCCGTAGCCCAGGCGTACCGCGAGCTGATCCAGCCCGGGGCGCGAGTGCTGGTACAGGCCATGGCGCCGCCCGAGAGCGTCGAGGTGCTGCTGAGCTGCTACCGCGACCCCCAGTTCGGGCCGGTGCTCGTGTGCGGGCTGGGCGGGCTCTGGGTCGAGGTGTACCGCGATGTGAGCCTGCGGCTCGCGCCCGTGAGCCGCACGGAGGCGCTGGCGATGGTCCGCGAGCTGCGGGGCAGCCCGCTGTTCGAGGGGCGGCGTGGACGGCCCCCGGTCGATATCGCGGCCCTAGTGGACGCGCTCGTGGCCCTCGGCCAGCTCGGCGTCGAGCTAGGCGAGGCGCTCGGTACCGTGGAGATCAACCCGTTCATGGTCGGCCCGGTGGGCCGCGGCGGCATGGCGGTCGACGCGCTCGTGCTGCCCGCCGGGCCCGGCGACGGGGCGGGGCTGCACTAGCAGGGTGGGAGGGCGCTATGTACCGGCAGCGCTGGACGGAACTGCGGTGGCTGCTCGGTGTGGCGCTGGTGGCCGGGCTGTTGGCCGCCTGCAGCGCCAGCGGGCCGCCGGCCAGCACCGGGGCGGACACCCGCACGCGCACGGTGGACCAGGTCGCCATGCTCCGCGGCCCGGAGCGGCAGGCTGTCCTGGAGGCCGGAGCGCGGGAGGAGGGCCGGCTGCTGTGGTACACCACGCTCATCGTCAACCAGGCGGTACGCCCCCTCATCGAAGGGTTCACACGGAAGTACCCGTACATCCAGGTCGAGCACTACCGCGCCGACTCGCCCGACCTCGTGCAGCGGGTGCTCAACGAGTACCAGGCCCGCCGCTACGAGGTGGACGTCGTCGACGGCACCGGCTCCCCGCCGGCGCTCAAAGCGGCCGGGCTCCTCGTCCCCTACGACTCGCCGGCGCTCGCCGCCTACCCGCCCGAGCTGAAGGACCCCGAGGGCTACTGGGCCACGACCAACCTGTACTTCATGACCGCGGGTATCAACACGCGCCTGGTGTCGCGCGAGGAGGCGCCGCATACCTACGAGGACCTGCTCCATCCCCGCTGGCGGGGACAGGTGGCCTGGAGCACCAGCTCCGGCTCGGGTGGCCCTATCTTCGTCGGCAATATCCTGCTGACGATGGGCCAGGAGAAGGGGATGGCTTACCTCGAGCAGCTGAGCAAGCAGGGCATCCGCAACATCAACGCCAGCGGGCGCGCGGTGCTAGACCAAGCGATCGCCGGCGAGTTCCCGATCGCCCTCCAGATCTTCAACCACCACACCGTGATCAGCGCGGCCCAGGGCGCCCCCGCGGACTGGATCCCCCTGGAGCCGGTGCCGGCGCTGCTCCAGACGATCGGCCTGGCCAAGTATGCGCCTCACCCCCATGCAGCGATGCTCTTCCTGGACTACATCCTCTCAGAGGAGGGCCAGCGCGTCCTCCAGGAGGCGGATTACCTGCCAGCGCATCCCCAGGTGCCGGCCAAAACGCCGAGCCTCAAGCCGGAGCAGGGCCGCTTCAAGGCCAACTTCCTCAGCCCCGACACCGTGCTGGCTAACGAGAGAGAGTGGAACGCGCTCTACCGGCGGCTGTTCCTGCAGGGTGGGTGAGCACGCCGGCGCGCGGGCGGCTGGCAGCGGCTAACGACGCGGCTAGCTGGGTCCTCACAGCGCGTAGCGACAGGAGTGTGGGAGCGTGGAACGGGCAGCGGCGCGACGCGTGGTACAGGGCTGGGCCTGGGCAGCCGGACGCGGCTTGCTCGGCGCCCGCCCTGACCTGCTCAGCGTCATCAGTGCCGGGCTCGTGCTGCTGCTCGCGGGGCTGATGCTGCCGCCGCTCGCGATCCTCGTGCAGAGCAGCCTCTACACGTCCAACATCCGCGGGGAGTTCGAGGCGTTCACCTGGCAGTACTACCAGCAGGTGTTGCTCAACGGGGAGCTGCTGGGGCCGCTCGGCAACACCCTCGGCTTCGCCCTCGGGAGCTGCGGGCTCGCACTGGCGCTTGGCGCGGGGCTGGCATGGATCGTGGAGCGGACCAACACCCCGCTGCGCCGCCTGGGCTACTTCGTGGCCTTCAGCTCGTTCGCCATCCCCTACATCCTCTACACCATCGCCTGGCTGCTGCTGCTAGGGAAGGGCGGGCCCGTCAACGCGCTCTTGATGAGCCTGCTGCAGACCGACCAGCCGCCCGTGAACGTGTACTCCCTTTGGGGCATGGTGCTCGTGGAGGGCCTGCTCTGGTCCCCCCTGGCGTTCCTGATGCTCGCGGCGGTGCTGCGCTCCATGGATCCGGCGCTGGAAGAGGCGGCCCTAGTGAGCGGCGCCGGCCCTTGGCGCACCACTATGCAAATCTCGTTCCGGCTCGTGCTCCCCGGCCTCCTGGCCGCAGTCCTGCTGGTCTTCATCCGGGCGATTGAGGCGTTCGACATCCCGGCGCTGGTGGGGCTGCCCAGCGGCATCCAGGTGCTCACCACCCAGGTGTACCTGGACACCAGGACGCGGCCGCCGGAGTACGGCCGCGCAAGCGCCCTGGCGGTGCTCCTGCTGCTGGCAGTGGGAGGCTGCCTGTACGGCTACCAGCGGCTGACGCGTGAGGCCCACCGGTTCCAGACCATCACGGGCAAGGGCTATCGCCCCCGCGTTGCGGATCTCGGGCGCTGGCGGTACCTGGCGAGCGCGCTGCTGGTGTGCTACGCCGTGCTCGTCCTGCTGCTGCCGCTTGCAGTGCTCCTGTGGGCGTCCGTCATGCCGTTCTACACGCGCCCGGCGCTCGAGGCGGTCTCGCTCGCGACGTTGCGCAACTACGCTACCGTGCTTACCTACCCCGGCTTCCTTGAAGCGATGCGCAACACCCTGCTCTTGGGGATTGGCAGCGCCACGCTGGTGATGGGGCTCATGGCGCTTGCGGCCTGGCTGCTGGTCCGCGGCCAGGGGGCGGCCCGCTGGCTGCTGGATCCGCTGGCGTCGCTGCCGCTGGTGTTCCCAGGCGTGGTGCTGGGCCTCGCGCTCTTGCGCCTGTACCTCTTCGTGCCCATTCCCATCTACGCGACCCTGGGGATCTTGCTGGTCGCCTATGTGACGCGCTACATGCCCTATGGCCTGCGCTACTGCCAGGCCGGCCTGATCCAGATCCACCGCGAGCTGGAGGAGGCGGCGGCCGTGAGCGGCGCGGCGTGGTGGCCGGCCTTCCGCCGGGTGGTGCTGCCCCTGCTGAGCCCTGCATTCTGGGCGGGCTGGATCTTCGTGTTCCTGCTCTCCGCGAAGGAGCTGTCGATGTCGGTGCTCCTGGCCGGCCCGCGGTCGCAGGTCGTCTCGGTCATGATGTTTGACCTCTGGAACAATGGCCAGATCGTCGAGGTGGCGGCGTTCGGCATCCTGTGGACGGCCGCGCTCGCGCTGGCTGCGGCGGTGTTCTTCGTGCTGGCGCAGCGCTACGGGCTGCGGCCCTACTGATCGCGCCGCAGCGGCCCCTTGACTTTTCGGCCCGATCGGATACACTCGAATGACCTTTAGTGGTGACCCACGAGCCTATGGGCGCCGGCGCGCTTCGCGTGCCAAGGGGGAAACTGGTGGAACCGCGGTACGCTCGGCTTGCGCTGGCTGGAAGCTATGTGGGCGCGGTATGACGCCGACGGCTCGTGCTGAAGGGGGAACGAAGCTCATGCGTGCGCAGTGTCGCGGTGCAGTCGCTCGCCGGTGGCCCCTCCTCGCGTTCCCCCTGGTGCTGGCGCTCGCCGCCTGCAGCCCTACCGATCCGGCTAACACCTTCGCCTATAACGGCGATGTGGCGCGGGTCGTTGGGGAGCTGTACTGGTTCACCTTCTGGTGGGCGGCGGCGGTGTTCGTGGTGGTGAACGCTCTGCTCCTGTACGCTATCTGGCGCTTCCGCCGCCGGCCGGAGCATGGGATCCCCCCGCAGGTGCACGGGAACACGCGCCTCGAGATCATGTGGACCATTGTCCCGACGCTCATCCTGGTAGCAGTCGGAGTGCCTACGATCCGCACGCTGTTCGAGCTGGAGGAGCCGCCGGCGCCGCCTGCCGTCGAGGTTGAGGTCACCGGCCACCAATGGTGGTGGGAGTTCCGCTACCCGGCCTACAACATTGTGACCGCAGGCGAACTGCATATCCCGGTGGGCCAGCCGGTGCGGCTGACGCTGCACTCCGCCGACGTCGTCCACAGCTTCTGGGCACCGCGGCTGGCAGGCAAGAAGGACGTGTTCCCGGGGCCGCGGGTGAACCACATGTGGTTCAACGCCACGGAGCCGGGGATCTACTACGGGCAGTGTGTGGAGTTCTGTGGCATGCAGCACGCCCAGATGCGCTTCTTCGTGGTGGCCGAGCCCGCTGAGCAGTTCCAGGCCTGGGTCCGCAACCAGCAGGCGCCGGCCGCCGCGCCGACCGATCCCAGCGCCCAGCGGGGCGCGGAAGCCTTCACGCGGCTGGGCTGCATGGCCTGCCACACGATCGAGGGAACTAGCGCGCGCGGGCAAGTCGGGCCAAACCTGACGCACGTGGGCAGCCGCCTGGCGCTGGCCGGTGGCATCCTGGAGAACAACCCGGAGAACCTGGCGCGCTGGCTGCGCAACCCGCAAGAGGTGAAGGTGGGCAACAAGATGCCCAATCTGAACCTGAACGAGCAGGATATCCGCGATCTCGTCGCCTACCTCACCAGCCTGAAGTAGCGTGGGCTGGCACGCCGGGACGCTCCGGCGTGATACTAGAGAGGAGCACGGGCCACATCCGCGCGGGCGGCGGAGGTCTCACGCTGGCCCCTGGAGGTAACCGATGGCAACTATCGCCCGAGGCGTTCCAGTCACGGTCCTGCCCCGGCCCCGGGCCACCACCGGCTGGTGGAGCTGGGTGACTACGGTCGATCACAAGCGCATCGGGGTTCTCTACGGGGTAACGGCGTTTATCTTCTTCCTGATCGGGGGGGTGGAGGCGCTGCTCATCCGCCTGCAGCTCGCCGTGCCTAACAACCACCTGCTCAACCCCGAGCTCTACAACCAGCTGTTCACGATGCACGGCACCACCATGATCTTCCTGGTGGTGATGCCGTTGAGCGTCGCGTTCTTCAATATCGCCGTCCCGCTGCAGATCGGCGCGCGCGACGTGGCCTTCCCGCGGCTCAACGCGCTGAGCTACTGGATCTTCGTCACCGGCGGCATCCTGCTGAACCTGGGCTGGCTGATGGGTGCGGCGCCCAACGGCGGCTGGTTCGGCTACGCCCCGAACACCGAGCGCGCCTTCAACCCCGGGCCCGGCATCGACTTCTGGGCGCTCGGCCTGTTGGTGCTGGGCACCGCCTCCATGGCGGGCGCTTTCAACTTCATCGTGACGATCCTCAACCTCCGGGCGCCCGGCATGTCGTTCATGCGCATGCCGGTGTTCACCTGGATGACGCTGGTGGTCTCCTTCCTCATCATCTTCGCGTTTCCCGTCATTACCGTCGCGCTCATCCAGCTGGTGTTTGACCGCCATTTCGGCACCAACTTCTTCATTAGTTCGGCCGGCGGGGATGCGCTGCTCTGGCAGCACCTGTTCTGGATCTTCGGGCACCCGGAGGTGTACATCCTGATCCTGCCCGCCATGGGCGTGGTCTCCGAGGTGCTGCCGGTCTTCTCGCGCAAGCCGCTGTTCGGCTACGCGGTGGTGGTCTACTCCGGGATCGCGATCGCGTTCGTCTCCTACGGAGTGTGGGCGCACCACATGTTCACCACCGGCTTGGGGCCGATCGCCGATGCCGTCTTCGTGACGACCACCATGGCCGTTGCAGTGCCCACGGGCGTGAAGATCTTCAACTGGATCGCCACGCTCTGGGGCGGCTCGATCGATTTCAAGACGCCGCTGCTCATGGCGCTCGGTTTCGTCTCGATGTTCATCATCGGCGGCCTGAGCGGTGTGACGCATGCCGTGGCGCCGTCCGATTGGCAGCAGACCGATACGTACTATGTCGTCGCGCACTTCCACTACGTGCTGTTCGGCGGCGCGATCTTCGGCCTGTTCGCGGGGATCTACTACTGGTGGCCCAAGATGACCGGGCGGCTGCTGGACGAGCGGCTCGGCAAGTGGCACTTCTGGCTGATGCTGATCGGGTTCAACCTGACCTTCGCGCCGATGCACTGGCTGGGCCTCAACGGGATGCCGCGGCGGTACTTCACCTACCAGGCGGGCATGGGCTGGGACTTCTGGAACCTGGTGGCGACGATCGGCGCCTTCGTGATCGCCGCCTCTATCCTCGTCTTCATGTACAACGCGGGGATGAGCCTGCGCCGTGGCGCCCTGGCCGGGAACGATCCGTGGGACGGGCGAACGCTGGAGTGGGCGATCCCGTCGCCGCCGCCGCCGTACAACTTCGCCGTGATCCCCACCGTGCGGGGCCGCGACGCGTGGTGGCTGGAGAAGTACGGTCGTGGGGCGCGCACTCGGGCGCAGGCACCGGCGTCGACCGCCCAGCAATCCAGCCATAACCCACACGGGACGGAGGAGGCGCATGACATCCACATGCCCGACCCGTCCTACTACCCGGTCATCACCGCGCTCGGCCTGACGTTGTTCGCGGCGGGCTTCATCTTCGGCTGGTGGCTGAGCGGCATCGGGCTGTTGCTGATGCTCTTCGGCATCTACGCCTGGTGCTTCGAGCCCATCAGCGGCTAACCGAACGAGGTGAGGGAGAGCACCGTGGAGCACGCGCTCGCGCCGGGCCATGGAGCGGTGGCCGCGCACCCGACCAGCACCGGCCTCGACCACCGCAAGCTGCTCATGTGGACCTTCCTCGGTTCGGACTGCCTCTTCTTCGGCTCGCTGATCATGACTTACATGATCTACCGCGGGAAGAGCGTGACCGGACCGCACCCGCATGAGATCTTCAACATCCCCTACACGTCAGTGAGCGCCTTCGTGCTGCTGATGAGCAGCCTCACCATGGTGCTAGCGCTCGCGGCGATCCAGCGCGGGGATCAGCGCGGCCTCCGTGTCTGGCTGCTGGCCACGGCGCTGCTGGGCAGCGTGTTCGTAGGGGGGCAGTACTTCGAGTTCACCACCTTCGTCCAGCACGGGCTGACACCGCAGGTAAACCTGTTCGGCACCACGTTCTACACGCTGACCGGGTTCCACGGCGCGCACGTGACGGTGGGGATCATCATCCTCCTGTCGCTGTTCCTGACCTCGCTGCTGGGCCGCCTGCCCCCCTCCGAGAGCCTGACGGTGGAGATCGCCGGCCTCTACTGGCACTTCGTCGACGTGGTCTGGATCGTGATCTTCACGCTCGTCTACCTACTGCCGTAGAGGGAGGAAGCGATGGCGGAGCAACATGGCGCCGAGCACACCCCCCGGGCAGTGAGCGCGGTCGTCCCGCGCGAGCACCCGCATCCCGGCGCTGCAACCTATGTGAAGGTCGCTCTCGTGCTGGCGGTGCTCACCGCCATCGAGGTGTCTGTGGTCTACATGGAGACGGTGCGGCCGGCGCTCACGCCGACGCTGCTCGTGCTGTCGGCATCGAAGTTTGCCCTGGTCGCCCTGTTCTACATGCACCTCAAGTTCGACAGCCGGCTGTTCTCGTCGCTGTTCGTCGCCGGGCTGCTGCTGGCCGGGGTGATCACGATCGCCATGCTGGTGCCCGCCATCTCAGCGATGTGAGGCTGCGTTGCGGGCGCGGCCCACGGGAATAAGGTGCGATGGACTGGCACATCCACTGGGAGGTGCTAGGGCTTCTCCTCCTGCTGGAGGGAGGCTACCTGCTCGCGGTCGGGCCTCTGCGGGGCCGCTTCGTCTGGCCGCAGCTCGTGCGGCCGAGCCGCCGCGAGGTCGTGCTGTTTTCCCTCGGGGTGTTTGTGATCTTCCTGGCCGAGGGAACGCCGCTCCACGAGCTGAGCGAGCAGTACCTATTCAGCGTCCACATGACGCAGCACCTGCTGCTGACGATGCTGGCGGTGCCCCTGCTGCTGTTGGGAACGCCCGCCTGGCTGATCCGGCCGCTGCTCGGCCACCCCCTGCTAGGGGTGGCGCTGCGCTGGGCGACGCGCCCGCTGATCGCGATCGTGCTGTTCAACGGCACGCTGGCGTTCTGGCACCTGCCGCAGCTCTACGAGCTGACGCTCTGGGACCACAACGCCCACATACTCGAGCACTTGATGTTCATGGCTACCGCCGTGTGCCTGTGGTGGCCGGTGCTCAGCCCGCTGCCCGAACTGCCGCGGCTGAGCTACCCGCTGCAGATGCTCTACCTGTTCGTGCAGTCGCTGGTGCCGGCGGTGATAGCGTCGCTGATCACCTTTGCCGACCGGATGATCTACCCCACCTATGCCGCCGCCCCCCGCATCGTGCCGCTCGCGCCGCTGGCCGACCAGCAGCTCGGCGGACTGATCATGAAGACGGTCGGCACCGTTGTCCTGTGGCTGGTGGCGACGATCATCTTCTTCCTCTGGGTTCATCAGGAGGGGCGCGAGCCGCAGGAAGGGCCGGAGCCGGCCCCGCCGCGGGCGGCGGAGAGGAGTTAGTGTCGTGGAGCGTCTCGGGATCCCCTTGCTGCTGCCGCTGGCGGCGACCGCTGCCGCGGCGCTGATCATCGTCGGGATCGGTAACCTACTGCTCACCGTCTCGCATGCGTTCGGCGAGGATAAGGCCGTCGCACTCGCGCTCACGATCGCCGCGGCGATCTTGCTCACCTGCACGCTTGTCGCCCGCGCTGGCTCACGCCAGAACACGGTGTCCCACTAGCGCCAGAGGCCGCCTCCTGGAGAAGGCCCACCCAGCCGGTGCTGGGGGGATCCTACCCCTGTAGCCAGGGCGTCGGTCTGCCCGGCCCTCCCCTGGCCATGCCTCCGGTGCGTAGCCGCTGTATCGCGCCTGTGACCTCGCTGTGCTGCCATCGTAAGGACCGCGCCTAGGTCTTGCCTCGGCGGAGATGCGCACAATCCGCGGGAAACCCGCTTTCCTGGGCTCGTCCCAGTGCGCCGGCGGGCCCGTGGGGCAGTAGCAGGGGGAGGAGACCATGGCCCGCAAGCGGCCGCTACTCTGGCATGGCGTGGTGCTTCTGAGCGTCTTCGCTGTGCTCGTGCTCGCTTCGCCGCTCCATGCCCAGACCATTCTGGCCAGCCTCCCGCTGCCCGGCGGTGCCCAAGGAATCGCGTTCAACGCTACGACCAACCGCGTCTATGTGGCCCTCGGGGGGCTCAATCAGCTCCTGGCTATCGATCCCGCGACCAACAGCCCGCTCGGCACCGTGGCGGTAGGCGCAGGGGCCAGCGGGGTGGCCGTCAATCCTGTCACCAACCGCGTCTACGTGGCCAACAGCGTCGGCAACAGCGTCAGCGTGATCGATGGCGCGGCTAACAGCGTCCTGGCTACGATCACCGGCTTCTCGGCACCGGCGGGCCTCGAGGTCAACGTCGCGACCAACCGCCTCTACGTGGCCAACAGCTCCGCCGGCACAGTGTCTGTGGTGGACGGGGACACGAACATGATCGTGGCGACCGTCGCCGTGGGAGCGGGGCCGCGCGATGTGGCGCTAAACCCGACGCTCAACCGGATCTACGTGTCGAATGCCGGCGCGACCGGCAATACCGTGTCGGTGCTCGATGGCGCCACCAACGCCGTGCTCGCCACCGTGCCGGTGGGCAGCCGGCCAGGCGCGCTGGCCGTCAATCCCACGACCGGGCGGGTGTATGTGGCCAACCAGGGCGCCAACACCATCACGGTGCTCGATGGCGCGACCAACGCGGTGCTGGCCACGATTCCCGTGAGCGGCAGCCCGACGGGACTGGCCGTCAACCCGCTAACAAACCACCTCCTGGTGGCCAACGCGGGCACCAACGAGGCGGTGGTGATCGATGGAACAACGTATGCCGTGCTTGCCACACTGCCGCTGCCCACCCCGCCGGGGGAGGTGATCGCGTTGCCCACCCAGGGCCGGTTCCTGGTGGCGAGCCCGGGCAGTCCCTTCGGGCTCATCGTGCTCCAGGATACCGCCGGCGATCGCGCCGCCGCCCTCACGGCCACCCTGCAGCCGCTGGGAGGCGCGCTCGTCACGGGCAGCGTAGTGGTCGCTCCCAGCGGCGTCCCTGGCCAGACCGCCGTCACGGCGACGCTGCAGGGAGTGCCGCCCGGTGGCGCCGTCGCGCTGTCGCTCCCCTTACCGGGCGGCCCGTTCCTGCTATCCTGTCCCGCCAGCGGGGCCAGCGGCCAGGTGACCTGCAGCCAGGTGGTCGCCGGCACGCCGAGCGCGGGAGCGACCGTCCTGGCCACGCTCGGCGGCCAACCCGTGGCTCAGGGGACGCTGGTTTCCGGCGCGGCGGGACCGGGCCTGGCTGCGCCCGCGGGTGCGGTGCTACTGCCCGTCGCGGGGTCCGCGGTGAGCGGGGTGTGCAACTTTACTGGGGCCACGGGGGCCACGACGGCGAACTGCCTGCTCCAGGGGCTCGCTGCCGGCCAGACGGCGACGCTTGTCGTGGGCGGAGAGGTGCAGGTCGTGTGTCCGGCTGCCCCGCCCGCGGGCACGGTCACCTGTACGCAGCCCGTGGCCGCGGCGCCATTGCCCGGCAGCGCAGTCGCGGCAGTGGTGGGCGGCCAGCCCGTGGCGCAGGGAACCGTGATGGCCGGCCCCCAGCCGCTTCCACCGCCCCCAAGGGCGTTCGCTGGGGCGCTCCTCCAGCCCACGGGCGGCGCGGTGGGCGGGGTGGCGCACTTCAGCCCGGGGCCGAGCGCGCTCCAGACCGCCGCGACGGTCGCGCTGGAGGGCCTCCCGCCCGGCCAGCAGGCTACCGTGAACGTGCCGCTGGTGAGCGCGCCCCCGGCGCCCATCCTCTGTCCCGTAGCCAACGCCATCGGCCAGGCGATCTGTAGCCAGCTGCTCAACGGCGCGCCCCTGCAAGGAGCACCGGTCACGGTGGTCGTCAACGGCCAGGTGGTCGCCCAGGGCCTCGTCGTGCCCGGCGGGCAGCCCGCTCCAGGAGGAAGCACCGCGCCGCTCCTGGGCGCGCCACCGGCCGCGCCGACCAATCCCTTCCAGTCGCCCAGCGCACTCATCCCCGCCATGCCGCCGGCCGGCTCGGCAGGAGTGCCCGTGGTGCCAGAAGCCGAGAGCGGGGCACTGCTCGCCCTGGGCCTGCTCCTCATCGGCCTGGGAGCGCGCTGGTGGCCCGCTACCGTGAGCCGGTAGGCGACCACAGGGGCAGTCTACCGCAGCGCCGGTGTTGCTGGACCGCGGCGTGCGGGCTCGATATAATCCACTCCGATGGATTCAAATCCGTTGGAGTGGAATGTGGAGACGGGTGGGCGGCTCGAGCCGAACGCGGTCATCGCCGTCGACGTGGTGCTCTTCACCCTCCGCCCGGCCGAGCGGATCGAGCGCGCCTGGCAGGTCCTGCTCGTCCGCCGTGACGATGCCGCCTTCGCCGGCAAGTGGTCCCTCCCCGGCGTCCTAGTGCGCGCCGACGAGACCTTCGACGCGGCGGCGCGGCGCGCGCTCCAGACTAAAGCCGGGGTCGACGCGCGCGACTGGTACCTCGAGCAGCTCGGGACGTTCGGCGATCCGCGGCGCGACACGCGCGGGCGCGTCGTGTCGGTGGCCCATGTCGCGCTCGTCCGCAGCGACGACCTCACCCTGGCGCCGGGCGGGGGGATCCTGCGCGCCGAGTGGCTGCCGGTGCGGGCTGTGCCAGCCGAGGCGCTCGCCTTCGACCACGCCGACATGCTCCGGGTGGCGATCAACCGCGTCCAGTCGAAGCTGCGCTACTCCTGGATCGCCTTCCAGCTCCTCCCCGACACGTTCACGCTGCCCGAGCTGCGCTACGTCTACGCGGCGATCCTCGACCCGGCCCTCCTGCGGCTCAACACCAGCAACTTCAAGAAGGCCTTCGCGACGCTCTTCGCCTCCGGCGCTCTGGTGCCAGTGGGCCGCCGCGCCCCGGCCGGCCGGGTCGGGCGTCCCGGCGATCTCTACCGGTTCGAGGGGCCGCTGACCGGCGCGCGGGCGCGCGAACTCCCCTGGCATGAGGAGCCGGTGGCCCATGCCTCGTGAGCAGCATCCCGCGGGGCCTAATCCCCCGGCAGGCGTGCTCCTGCCGGGCGCTGCGCGGGGCTGCGTCAGGGGCCACGCCTGACACCCTTTTAGGAGGTGCTCGCATGACCGTGCCTATCGCCCCTACAGCCGAGGAAGCCGCCCGGCCGCCGGCCCGGGAGACGGCGGCGCTGCAGGCGGAGATCCGCCGCCTGGCCCGTGAGCGGCAGGCGGTGCTCCTCGCCCACAACTATCAGCTTCCCGAGATCCAGGACCTCGCCGACTTCGTGGGCGACTCGCTCGGGCTGGCCATCGAGGCGTCGCGCACCGACGCGCCGGTGATTGTCATGTGCGGCGTCTACTTCATGGCCGAGACGGCCAAGATCCTCAACCCCGAGCGGACGGTACTCATCCCGGACCCGCAGGCCGGCTGCTCGCTCGCCGACTCGATCACCGTCGAGCAGCTCCGCGCCTGGAAGGCCGAGCACCCAGATGCCGTGGTGGTCAGCTACGTCAACACCACGGCGGCCGTGAAGGCCGAGTCGGATTACTGCGTGACCTCGGGCAACGCTGAGGCCGTGCTGCGGGCGATCCCGCCGGAGCGCAAGGTCCTGTTCCTGCCGGACCTCTTCCTCGGCTCCTGGCTCAAGCGCAAGCTCGGGCGGGAGAACATGGAGATCTGGCTGGGCGAGTGCCACGTGCACGCGGGGATCCGGCCGGAGGAGATCCGCGCCAAGCAGGAGCAGCATCCCGGTGCCGAACTCCTCATCCATCCCGAGTGCGGCTGCACCGCCCAGTGCGTCTGGGCGCACGGGCGGGGCATGCTGCCAGCGGCGACAGCGCACGTCCTCTCGACCGAGGGCATGGTCCGACACGCGCGCTCGTCGCCGGCCAGCACCTTCCTCATCGCGACCGAGACCGGGCTGCTCCATCGTCTCCGCAAGGAGATCCCGGGGAAGATGTTCATCGCCGCGGACGAAGGGGCGGTCTGCCAGTACATGAAGATGATCACGCTCGAGAAGCTCTACACAACGCTGCGCGATCTCCAGCCCGAGGTCACGGTGGCGCCGGAGATCGCCGCGCGGGCGCGGCGGGCGATCGAGCGGATGCTGGCCATTCGTCCTTGAGCTGCCGGCGCGGCGGCCGGGGCCCATGCCCGGTATAATGGGCGCGAGGCCGAAGCACGCCGCGCGGGGGCAGGGATGGGCCGGCTACGGGAGCTGTCGCGCTGGTTGCCGGGCGCGCTCGCGCTCATCCTCGTGGCGTGTAGCGCCACCCCCGCCGCCCCGCCGGTCGCCTCCCCGCCCGCTGCCGCGCCGCCTGCGGCGGCCGAGGCCGCGCCGACCAGCACTCCCCCCTCGCTCCTCAAGCTCGAGGTGCCCACTGCTACCCTCAGCGCTACCAGCACGCCGCTCTGGGTGGCCGTCGACTACGGCTTCTTTCGCCGCTATGGGTTCGATGCCGAGGTGAAGGGCCTGGCGCCTGCGGCCGCGACCCAGGCGATCCAGAGCGGGAGCGTGCCCTTCGGGGCCACGGCCGGCAGCACCGTGACGGCCTTTGTCGGGGGCGCGCGGGAGCTGGTCTACATCGCCGGGCTGCTCAACAAGGTGCTGTTCCAGCTCGTCGCCCAGCCGGAGGTCGCCCGCGTCGAGGACCTCCGCGGCAAGGCGGTCGGCACCTCCACGGCCGGCTCCAGCGCGGCGATCGCGCTCACCGAGGCCTTGCGCCGCTACGGGCTGGAGCCCGACCGCGACGTCGCGGTGCTCTACCTGCGCGACCAGCCGGGGATCCTCACCGGGCTGCTGAGCGGCCAGATCGCCGCCGGCTTCCTGGCCAGCCCCTACAACCGCCAGGCGCGCGTCCAGGGCTACCGGCTGCTCCTCGACACCGCCGACCTCGATATCGCCATTCTCGGCCTCAACATCACCACCACCCGCGGCGTGATCGAGCGCGAGCGCGACACCGCCCGCCGCTTCCTCATGGCCTACATCGAGGCGATCGAGTTCGCGCGCCGCCAGCCCGCGGCGACGATCGAGAGCATCATGCGGGGCACACGCAACGACGACCGGGCGCTGGCCGAGGAGGCCTACCAGCTCTATCGGGCTGTGTGGGACCCCTGGCCCTCGGCACAGGCCATCCAGACGTTCCTGGACAACCTGGACGTGCCGGGGGCGCGCGACGTGCGCCCCGAGCAGCTCATCGACGATAGCCTCCTGCAGGAGCTGGAGGCGAGCGGCTGGCTGGCAGCGCACCTCAGCCCGCCGTAGCGGGGCGCCGCCAGTGCCCCGAACCGCCCCTTAGCGAGAGGCCCTCCTGCCTCGCCCGCGGGCTACGCGGTACACTGCGAGCAACGAGGGCGGGGCGCGGCTGCCTTCGCCCCCTTGCGCGGAGGGAGACCGATGGAGGAGCACCATACCCCTGCGGCCATCGTCGCGGCGGTGGGGCCGGCGGCGCGCCAGGAGACAGCTGCTCTCATCGCCCAGGGGCGCACCTGGGATGCCGCTGGCTGGGAGGCCGCGAGCTGGTGTACCGGCTGGTCGGTGCGCGATGTCGTGGCGCACCTCACGGAGAGCACCGAGCGCTTCGGGCTGCAGACCCGGGCCGCGGTGGCGGGCGAGCCGGTGCCCGAGTTCTCGCCGGTGGAGCGGGAGGCGCGCCGCCAACAGTGCAAGGCGCTGCCCCCCGCCGTGCTGCTGGACGAGCTGGAGCGGCGCGTGGAGGCCTTCTTTACTTACGTCGAGGCATTGCCGGCCGAGGCGCTGGCCCGGCCCGTGGTGCCCTTCGTGGCCGGGCGCCTCGCCCCCTACCAGGTCGCTCAGCTGCGTCTCAACGAGCTGGCGCTGCACCGCTGGGATATACGGGCGCCCCGCGAGCCGGCCGCCACGCTCGAGCCTCATGTTGCAGCGCTCGTCGTCGACTTCGTCCTGGCGGGGGTGCCGCGCCTGGCGCGGGCCGAGGCGCTCGCGAGCCTGCAGGCCGTGTTCCACTGCGTGGCCACCGGCCCGGGCGGCGGGTCGATGACGCTCGCCTGCCGCGCCGGCGCTGCCGAGGCGCGGCGCGGCGCGCCGGCGACGGCGGACGCGGTACTGACCCTGCCTACCGAGGCGCTGGTGCGGCTGGTGTGGGGCCGCCTCCCGCTCGCGCGCGCGCTGGCCGACGGCACGGTGGCGGTGAGCGGCGGGCCGGGGGCGGAGCCCGCCGCCGCGCGCGAGCGGGTGCTGGCCCTCGGTCGTGTGTTCGGCAATCCGGAAGCAGGCGTGAGGGAGGAGCGGCGATGATCACTACGGAGGGGCGTGCGGCTGGCACCGTGCCGGAGACCATGCCGGCCGCGGAAGCTATCCTCGACGTGTTGCGGCTGAACGGCGTCACGACCATCTTCTCCTCGCCGGGCTCCGAGTGGCCCGCGATCTGGGATGCGCTCGCGCGGCCGCCGCGTCCCGGCGAGCGCGCGCTACGCTACCTGAACGCGCGCCACGAGAGCCTGGCGGTCGCGCTGGCCAGCGGCTACCAGAAGGCGACCGGGGAGTTGCCGGCCGTGTTCCTCCACAGCTCGGTGGGGCCGCTGCAAGGCGCCATGGCGCTCCAGATGGCCGACCGCGAGCACACCCCGATGGTCGTCTTCTCTGGCGACAGCATTACCTGGGGGGAGGACCCGCACCTCGACCCGGGGAGCCAGTGGCTGCGCTCGCTGGCCGAGCGGGGCGGCGCGGCCCGGGTGATCGGGCCGGTCGTCAAGTGGGCGGACACGGTGCCCAGTCAGGAGGCGCTGCTCGGCATGGTCGAGCATGCCTGCCGCGTCGCGCTCGCCCCGCCGCAGGGGCCGGCGTTCCTCTCCATCCCGATGGAGCGCATGATGGGCACGGTGCCGGGGCGGCTCCTGCCACGCCAGCCCGTGCCGCGGCCCCGTCTGCTCCCCGAGCCCGCGGTGCTGGACCACGCCGCCGAGCTGCTGGCGCAAGCCCGCCAGCCGGTGATCTTCACCGAGGAGGCCGGACGCGACCCGGCGAACGTGGCACGCCTCGTCGCGCTGGCCGAGCTACTCGGGGCGCCGGTGGCCGAGGCCCAGACGATGGGCTACATGAACTTCCCGTCCGACCACCCGCTGCACCTGGGCTATAGCGCGCGGCCACTGCTGCGCGAGGCCGATGTCGTGCTCCTGCTCGGAGCGCGGGGGCCCTGGCATCCCCCCTCCGCAGGGCCGGCGCCTGAGGCGCGCGTGATCCTCGCCGACGAGGATCCGGAGAAGCTGCACTATCCCCTCTGGCCCTACCGGGTGGACCTCTATGCCGCCGGGGCGCTCGATGCCACCCTGGAGGGGCTGCTGGCGCGGCTGCGCGAGATGCGGCTCGATCCCGACGCCGTCGCTCGCCGGCGCACCCACTGGGCGGAGCGGCACCGCGCGCAGCGGGCCGAGTGGGAGGCGGCCGCGCAGGCGGTGCGAGCCAACCGGCCGATCGACCCGCGCTGGGCGGCGTACGCCCTAGGGGCGGCGCTGCCAGCGGACGCCATCGTGGTCGAGGAGAGCACGACCACGCGCCTGTTTATCCAGCGCCACGTGCGCCGCGCGCGCCCCGGCTCCTACTTCGCGCGCGTGACGGCCGGGCTGGGCGTGGGGCTGTCGCTGGCGACGGGCATCAAGGTGGCGCGGCCAGACGCGGTCGTGGTGGCCGTGCTCGGCGACGGGGCGTTCAACTACAACCCGGTGCTGGCGGCGCTGGGCTTCCAGCAGGAGTACGCGGCGCCGGTGTTGACCATCGTGCTCAACAACCACTCGTACGCCTCGATGAAGGGTGGGTTGGAGAAGTTCTACCCTGAGGGCTGGGCGGCGCGGACCGGGGTCTATTACGGGGCGGCCATCGCGCCGCCCCCCGACTACGCCGGGCTGGCGCCGCTGGTGGGCGGCTACGGCGAGCGGGTGGAGGAGCCCGAGGCGGTGGAGGCTGCGGTGCGGCGTGGGGTCGAGGCAGTGCGCGCGGGCCGGCCCGCGGTGCTCGACCTCCACATCGTGGCGGACAACCGGCGGGAGTAGGGGGCGCCGGGCCGCGGCTATCGGCGCGCGAGCGCGGAAAAACGAACGCCCGGGGACTCTCCCCGGGCGTTGGCACCTCAACGGGCGAAGAGTGGTGAGGAGCGGGAGAGAAGAGACACCACCGCTCTTGGAGGAGCGATGGCGATCGACCTGGGATCGCGACGCAGCCTCCGCAGGTGCGGAGGGCTGGTCGGCGAACTCCCTAGAAAGGAGGTGATCCAGCCGCACCTTCCGGTACGGCTACCTTGTTACGACTTCGTCCCAATCGCCAGCCCCGCCCTAGACGGCGCCCTCCCTTGCGGGTTAGGCTACCGGCTTCAGGCGTTGCCGACTTTCGTGACGTGACGGGCGGTGTGTACAAGGCCCGGGAACGTATTCACCGCCGTGTGCTGACCGGCGGTTACTAGCGACTCCGCGTTCACGGAGGCGAGTTGCAGCCTCCGATCCCAACTGAGGCCGGTTTTGGTGGGATTCGCTCCGCCTCGCGGCTTCGCAGCCCATTGTACCGGCCATTGTAGCGTGTGTGTAGCCCTGGGCATAGAGGCCATGCTGACTTGACGTCATCCCCACCTTCCTCCGGGTTGAACCCGGCAGTCTCGCCAGACATGGTAACTGGCGACGGGGGTTGCGCTCGTTGCGGGACTTAACCCAACACCTCACGGCACGAGCTGACGACAGCCATGCAGCACCTGTGCTGGTACCCGCCTTGACGGGTCGGCACCCGTTTCCGGGGCCTACTTCCAGCATGTCAAGCCCAGGTAAGGTTCTGCGCTTAGCATCGAATTAAACCACACGCTCCGCCGCTTGTGCGGGCCCCCGTCAATTCCTTTGAGTTTTAGCCTTGCGGCCGTACTCCCCAGGCGGCGGACTTAACGCGTTAGCTGCGGCACCCAGAGGGTCGATACTCCAGACGCCTAGTCCGCATCGTTTACGGCGTGGACTACCCGGGTATCTAATCCGGCTCGCTCCCCACGCTTTCGCGCCTCAGCGTCAGCAGAGGCCCAGGAAGCCGCCTTCGCCAGGGGCGTTCCTCCCGATCTCTACGCATTTCACCGCTCCACCGGGAATTCCGCTTCCCCCTGCCTCGCTCCAGCCGGGCAGTATCGCGCGGCCCCTCCCAGTTGAGCCGGGAGATTTCACACGCGACTTACCCGACCGCCTACGCGCACTTTACGCCCAGTGAATCCGGGCAACGCTCGCACCCTACGTATTACCGCGGCTGCTGGCACGTAGTTCGCCGGTGCTTATTCGCCAGGTACCGTCACTATCTTCCCTGGCAAAAGGGGTTTACGACCCGAAGGCCTTCGTCCCCCACGCGGCGTCGCTGGGTCAGGCTTTCGCCCATTGCCCAAGATTCCTGACTGCTGCCTCCCGTAGGAGTCTGGGCCGTGTCGCAGTCCCAGTCTGGCTGGCCGTCCTCTCAGACCAGCTACCGATCATCGCCTTGGTAGGCCATTACCCTACCAACTAGCTAATCGGACGCGGGCCCTTCCGGAAGCGCCTTGCGGCTTTCCTTGCCGGCCACAGCCGGCAAGCGTATGCGGTATTAGCCACCCTTTCGAGTGGTTATTCCCCACTTCCGGGTAGGTCACCCACGCGTTACTCAGCCGTCTGCCACTGACCAGGGGCCGAAGCCCCTGGCCCGTACGACTTGCATGTCTTATGCGCGCCGCTAGCGTTAGCCCTGAGCCAGGATCAAACCCTCCATCAAACGCCTGCTCAAGCCGTAGCTCGAGCAGTTCGTTGCGATCGACCTAGCTCCTCACCACTCTTCGCTTGTTAAGGTGCCTGCGCCAGCCTCCCCGCCGTGGCGGGTGCAGCTGGCTGCGCCGGCCATCCGCTCTATATTATAGCCGCTCGGACGACCGGTTGCTACCTCGGGCGGGCGCCCCCGGGCGCCCCGTCCAGCTAGTAACTATACCCGATCCCCCGGCGTCTGTGCCACCCCCGCTCCCGCAAGAAATACGTATGACCGCCCGGCGGCCGCCCTCGGAGCTCATCGAGTTCCGTAGGGCCCCGCAGCGGGGCTCACGGTCAGCGGTGCCGCCTATTCGGCGCGCGGCAGGCGGCCGGCGGCCTGGAGCTCCTCGAGCAGCGAGTTGTCGATCAGCGCCGCGGCGCTGGCGGTCCGGGCGGTGGGTAGCTCTAGCGCGAGCTGGTCGAGCGCTGCCTGGACCGCGCCGACCGGTGTGAGCGGCACCGTGCGCGTGTAGCGCGCGTACGTCGTGTAGTAGTCCTCCAGCAGCTCGCGGTCCTCGAGCTTGTTCACCTGCGCGGCCACGGCGATGGCGAACTCCGGGTCGCGCTTCATCCGCTGCACCGCCTCCACATAGCCCTGGAGGAACCGCAGGTAGATGTCGCGGCGGGCTGCCAGGTCTGCGCGCCGGGTGGAGATCGTGCCCAGGCCGAACTCGAGCCCCAGCTCGCCCACCGCGAGCAGCGTCTTGAAGCCGAGGCGTGCAGCCATCTGCTGGGTGGGGCTGCCCATCACGCCGAGGTCGATCGCACCGCCCTGGAGCCCGGCGAGCAACCCCGGCTGGTCGCGCAGCTCGAGGAGCACGACGTCTCGCTCGGGCTCGTAGCCCCAGCGGGCGAGTACCTGGCGCGCGGTGTATTCGGTCGAGGAGCCGCGGGTCGTGATCCCGAACCGCGCCCCGCGGAGCGCCTCGGGGCCGGTGATGCTGGGCTGGGCCATGATCTTGTACAGCAGCGTGGGGATCGGCGTGGCGATGATTGCCAGGTCCAGCCCGTTGAGCACGGCAGCGGCCACGGTCATCACATCGCCCGTCGAGAGCTGCACCTCGCCAGCAGCAAGGGCCTGGGTGGCGCGGGTGCCCGGGAGCACCTGCGTCTCGACCTCGAGACCGTGCCGCTCGAACAGGCCTGCCTCGCGCGCGACCCACAGAGGAAGGCTACTCCCCCCGACGGAGGCGACCGCGACGGCGAGGCGCGCAGGCGCGGGCGGTTGGTCGGCCGCCGCCGGCGCCGCGCGCCCAGGGGCTTCGGCGAGTGGAGCGGTGGGACGGGTGTCGCCGGCCGCTGGCGCGCACGCAAGCACCAGCAGCGCGAGCAGGATCATGCCCACACTAGGGCGTATCGGCCGGCGGGCCATGGCTCCTCCCCGCCAGAAGCGCATCTAGCCTATGGCGCGGCTGGCCGCTCTGCGGGCGCTTGCCCAGACGACGCGGCCGCTGCCGGGATCGGCAGGCGATAGAGGCGGCAGGGGTTCTCTAACAGGATCTGGCGCTTCGTGCTCTCGGCGAGGTCCTCGCGCGCGAGCAGCGTGTCCAGGTCGCCCAGGAACGCCTCCCACGCGCGCTCGTGGGGGAAATCCGAGGCCCACAGGAGCTGGGTGCCTCCCACCAGACGCGCGACGGTGCTGAGCGTGCTCTCCTCGATCTCGGCCGCGTAGTACACGTTGCCGCCACAGAGGTACTCGCGCGGCCGCCGCGGGAGCGGGGCCGGGAAGCGGTCCGCCAGGCGCTCCCAGCTCGCATCCAGGCGGTCGAGCAGGAAGGGCACCCAGCCGCAGCCCGCCTCGAGATAGGCCACGCGCAGCCGGGGGTAGCGCTCGAACACGCCATGGATCACCATGCTGGTGAGCTGCTGCATCTGCGCGAAGGGATGGCCCAGCGGCCACGCCTCGGCGAAGGTCGGGAAGTGGTCGAGCCCCAGCTGGCCGGTCGGCCCGCCATGCACGGCGAGGGGGACATCCAGGCGCTCGGCGGTAGCGTAGATGGGGTCGAACTCGCGCGAGCCGTAGCCGCGCATCGGGCTCAAGACCGCCGGCAAGACGCCGCCGACCATGCCCAGCTCGCGGACCGCGCGTTCCAGCTCCTTGGCTGCCTCTGGCGGGTCCTGCACAGGCAGCAGGGCCACCCCCTGGAGGCGAGGGCTCACCCGCAGGAAGCGGTCATAGAGCCAGTTGTTGTACCCCTGGGCCAGCGCGACCGCCCAGTCGGGGTCGCGGATGAAGCCGGCATGGAGGCCGGCGGTGGGGTAGAGGACTGTGACCGTGATCTCGCAGGCGTCGAGGAACCGCAGCCACAGCGCCGCATCCGGTTGCTCTCGCTGGTGTGCCCACCGGTGCCCCTTGGCCCAGCCGTCGCCGCGCGGGTAGAGGTAGTAGTCGCGCTTCCACTCCCGCCCCTGGTAAGGAGGCGGCAGGTACTCCCGCACTTCGCGGTCGACTTCGACAACGTGGCCATCCGCGTCGATCACTGGAAACGGGCGAGGCATGTGGGGTCCCTCCATCGCCTCCGCGGGTGTCGTGATGTACAGTGGAGGCTGGCGCCGGATTGTAGACCACTCGTGAGGGGAGGACAATGCGGATCACCCAGGTCCGAACCCTACCGCTCACCCAGCGCAAGGACGACCCGACCTGGCGGTTCGCCCTGCGCGCCTCACCGATCGTGGAAGGCTTCTTGGTCGAGGTGCTCACGGATGAGGGGCTGTGCGGCTGGGGCTATGCGGCTACCGCTGCGCACCTCGGCGTGAGCGCCGGTGCGGTCGGTGCGGCGCTGGCGGAGTATGGCCCCGCCCTCAGCGGGCGCGACCCGTTCCGCATCGCGGAGGCGTTGACCGCGCTCGAGCGCTTGCCCGGCCCTGCGCAGGCGCGGGCGGCAATCGACTGCGCGCTCCACGACCTCGTGGCTCGCGCCCTGGGGGTGCCCGTCTACCAGCTCCTGGGCGGGCTGGTGCGCACGGAGGTGCCGCTGCTGCGCATCCTGGCGCTCAAGGAGCCGGCGGCCATGGCGGCCAACGCGGTGCGGCTGGTCGAGGCGGGATACCGTTACTTGAAGATCAAGGTCGAGGGCGACACCGCCCTGGATGTGGCGCGCGTGCGGGCGATCCGCGAGGCGGTGGGGCCGCACGTCCACCTCACCATCGACGCGAACCAGAGCTATAGCCCCAAGGAGGCGATCCGGGCTATCGCCCAGATGGAGCCCTTCGGGATCGACCTCGTCGAGCAGCCGGTGCGGGCCGACGATCTGGAGGGGCTGGCCTTGGTGACCCGCACGGTCGCTACCCCGGTCGAGGCTGATGAGAGCGCCGGCTCGCTGGAGGAGATCTTTCGCCTCTGCGCGGGCCGCCTGGTCGACCGCGTAAGCCTGAAGCTGCCACGGCTCGGCGGCTTGCGGCAGGCGGCGCTGGCCGTGGGCCTCTGCCAGGCCGCCAACATCCGCTGCCGCCTGGGAGCGGCTGTCGGCAGCCGGCTCCTGAGTGCCGCCGCGCTGCACTTCGCGGCGGCCACGCCGTACCTGGACTATGCCTGCGAGCTGGGCGAGTTCGCCCGCCTGCTCGACGACCCCGTGCAGGGCTTGGAGGTCGAGCACGGCATCCTGCGGGTGCCCGCGGGCCCGGGGTTGGGGGTGCAGGTCGTACCTGCGGGTACGGAAGCGCGGGCATAATCTCCATGAGGGCCGTATTCCCCGCCGGCCGGCGGGGCGGGGAGCTGATGTCCGGGGTGACCGAGACGGCCCCGGGGGGTCTGTTCTCCGTCACCGAGCGCGTGCCACGGAGCGCGCTAGCATCCTGCGCTATGGTGCCGTTGACGCCCGAGCTGGTTCTGCGCGCGTATTGCCTGGGGCTGTTCCCCATGGCCCGCGGCCGCCACGGGCCGATCGAGTGGTACCGGCCCGATCCGCGTGCGGTTTTCGATCCCCAGCGCGTCCATGTGCCGCGCTCGCTGCGCCGCACCGTGCGCCGCGGCCGCTTTGAAGTGCGGGTGAACACCGATTTCGCCGGCGTGATTGCCGCCTGCGCCGATCGCCCGGACACCTGGATCTCGGCCGAGATTGAGCGGGTCTACCGCGAGCTCCATGCGCTGGGCTTCGCCCACAGCGTGGAGGCCTATCAGGATGGCCAGCTGGTGGGTGGCCTGTACGGCGTCGCGCTGGGAGGCGCGTTCATGGGCGAGTCGATGTTCCACCGCGTGAGCGACGCCTCTAAAGTCTGCTTCGTGCACCTGGTGGAGCGGCTGCGGGAGCGCGGCTTCGTGATTCTCGACACCCAGTTCATGACCCCGCACCTGGCGCGGTTCGGTGCGTTCTACGTGTCTGCGGCGGAGTACGAGGCGATCCTCGCCCACGCCCTGCGGTTGCCCTGTCGCTTCGTATAGCGCCCCCCTGCCTGTGTACTTGGCTTCCAGGCGGGGTGGAGAGGAGCGTCCGGTGAGCCAGGAGGAGAAACGCGTCGCTGCGGTCCCGCGGTCGGCCAGCGTGGTGGGGCTGCCCTTCGCTCTCGGTGTGCTGCTCGCGCTCGGCCTGCTGTGGGCCACCGGTCAGCTCGGTGCGGCACTTGCGGCGGGATTGAGCTACGGCCAGCTCCCGCTGCTGGCTATCGCCGTACTGGGCTGGCGGGCGGAGCGTGCGCCGCGGGCGCGCGTGCTCGCGGTCGCGCTGCTCTACACCATCGGGGTGGGGCTCACCACAGTCACCCTAGCGATGGCCTGGCTGGCGCTGGGTGGGGAGGGGGCGCCGCGCGCCGCCTCCGCCTCCTTGGCGGGCCTGGCCCTCGTGCTGCTCGCGCTGCTGCTGCTGCCCGCCTTGCTGCTCGTCCGCCCGGTCCGCCTGGTGCTGGCGCGAGTGTTTCCGCTGGAGCCCGACGCGTTCCGCCACTGGCTAGGATTGGTCGCGCTGTTCTGGCTGGTAGCCATCCCGCTGGCGCTCCTCGCGCTGCTCGCCGGGCGGCCGCCGCTCGAAGCGCTGGCCGTGCGGACCGGCGCCGAGGCGCTGGAGCAGCCCACGGCGCTGGAGCTGCTCTACGGGCTGGGCTGGACCCTCATCCTCAGCCTGGCCGCGGCGGGCTTTCCCCAGGCGCGCCCCCTGGGCGCAGCGCTCGTGCGCCTGGGGCTAACCTGGCCGGGCTGGCGCTGGCTGGTGGTGGGCATCGTGCTCTCCGTGGCGATGGTGCCTCTGTTCGACCTCGTCGACCGCGCGGCGAGCGCCATCGTGGCGGGGTTCGGCCTGGCGACAACTCCGAGCAGCTGGATCGAGCGCCTGTTTGGCCGCTCGGTCGGGATCGGCGGCGTCCTGGTCGCCGCGCTCGCCGCCGGCCTGGGCGAGGAGGTCGTCTGGCGCGGCCTGGTGCAGCCGCGCTACGGGCTGCTGGCCGCGGCGCTCGGCTTCAGCGCTATGCATGGCTTCCAATACGGCCCGGACGGGCTGCTCTCGGTGTTCGTTTCAGGGCTGGTGCTGGGGCTGGTGCGGCGCTGGCGCAACACGACCGTCGCGGCCGTGATCCACACCGGCTATGACTTCTGGCTGCTGCTGGGCATGCAGCTGCATTGGTGGTAGAACGTCCTCGGGGGAGGCGGGAAGGAGCAATGGACGCGAACCAGCCCGAGCGATACGGCGAGGTGACACTCTACGTGCGAGAGAGCCCTCTGGTACCGGGCGAGGCCGAGGCGCGGCCTGGCCCGGCCGTGGTGGGGCTCTGGGGGCCCGAGCGCACGGTGCCGACTAGCTACGGCTCGCTGCGCACCGCGCTCTACCGGCCCAGCGAGCTCGGCATCGACGGCTTCGACCACCTGTTCACTAGCGGCCCAGCCCCCGTCGCGCGGCACATGTCCTGGGAGGACGTGGCCCGGCTGCGGGCGGCGCTCCAGGCGCGGGCCCAGCGACAGCGCGTGGAGAAGCCGTAGCGCCTCGCCCGCCTACACGAACTGCCCCTCGCCCAGGGGGATATCGCGCAGCGTGCTCGGCGCGAACAGCTCGTCCACGCTCACCCGGCGATAGGTGAGCCCCTGCTCGTGCGCGTATTGCACCAGTGCCTCGAGCGACGGCCGGTTGGCCTCTACCCCGTAGCTCCACCAGTCGGGGCCGAAGAGCGCGCGCTCCTCTTCTAGCGCGGGCTGGAGCCAGGCGAGGGTGGCCTTAAGCGAGCCGGTCTCCAGCAGCAGCCGGTAGCAGCGCTCCTTGGCCTCGCAGAAAGCCTGGTAGAGGCTCAGCGCCACCCAGGGGTAGCGCTCGTAGACCGCGCGGCGGATGACGACTGTGTGCATGATGGGGTAGATGCGCGTGCGGCGGTAGTAGTCCTGCTCCAGCTCCTTGTAGTTGGGGAACAGCCGCCGCACGTTCGGGGCGCCGCGGCGGAAGCAGAGCGGGTTGTTGGCGGTCATGAGGAAGTCGATCTCGCCCCGCTCGAGCATGTCGCTCAGCTCCCGGCCCGGCGGCGCGGGGGTGATGTGCACGTCGGGTGGGAGCGGGTGCTCGAGGCGCGGCGCCCGGCCCTGGACCCATTCGATCTGGTTCGGCCGCACGCCGTACTCGTGCTCGAGCAGGCCGCGCATGTAGACCGCGGCGGTCTGGCTGTACTCGGGCACGCCGCCCCGCTTCCCGATCAGGTCGGTGGGCCGCTCGATGCCGCTAGCGGTGTTGACGAAGAAATAGCCGTGGCGGAAGCTCCGCGAGGGGAACACCGGAATAGCCACAAACGGGGGATCGCCGCGGCTGACCAGCGTCGTGTAGTTCGAGAGGGACATCTCGGCGACGTCGAACTCCTCGTACTGGAGCATGCGCCAGAAGATCTCGGCCGGCTGCCGCGCCACATAGATGAGCTCGATGCCCTCGGGCTTGACCGATCCATCGCGCAGTGCCTGGGTCCGGTCGTACGGCCCGCAGGCCAGCGTCAGGCGCAAGTCCGCCATCCTTGCCCTCCTTGCTGGTGGTGGCGCCTTCGGTGCAGTCGCGCTGTGGCTCATTGTACACTGGCCGCGTCCGCGCCACGCGCTTGCGACTTCACAGTGGGCCACCCGCTGTGGCGCGAGCGGCCGGCCGCCAGGGCAGCTGCAGGAGCTTTTCGTTGAGCGCAGCGGCGGGCGCGCCTTGATCCCACTCGCCGGTGTGCGCGCTCGCCTACCACCTTTGCCACGGCCCGGCTTTGGCGCTCGCTCACGCACCCGCTTGGGCAGCGCCGGCTTGCACCCCTGCCTCAGGCGGCGTGATCGCAGCGCACCGTGGGGCGGGCTACGGCGCGATGCGGCCGAGGCGCTCGACAGCGTACTGGCAGTAGCTCCGGTCGATGACGCGGTTGAGGTCCACGCGCTGCAACAGCGTCCCATAGCGCAGGTAGTAGTCTTGCAGCTCGTTCAGAGTCGTCGGGTCCATCTCGCAGTTCACGTCGATGAGGTGAGTCGTCATGCGCGGATATAGGCGCGTATCCTTGACGGGCGTGTACTGCTGTAGGATCTGGTAGAACTCTTCACGCCCACCAGCATCCTTCACGAAGGTGTGGTGGAAGTCGCGCTGGCCGCGCAGCCAGGCGGTCACGTAGCGGCGCGCGGCTTCGGGCTGGCGCTCAGCGAAGACAGGGCTCAGCAGCTGCACCTGCGCGACGAGCCACGGATAGAGTTCGCCATTGAGCAGGACCGCTCGCCCTGAGCCCTGGGCCTCCGCCACGCTGATGAATGGCTCGACTAGATAGGCGGCGTCTACCGCCTTGTTGGCGAGGCCGACGGGTATGTCGGGGAAGCTGAGCGTGGTGAGCTGCACATCGTCCAGGGTGAGGCCGCCCATCGCCAGCGCGCGCTCGGTCCACACCTGGGCGAGGCCGCCGGGCGTAGAGAGGCCCATTCTCATGCCCTTCAGATCCTGCGGCCCCCGGTAGCGGCCGCTGTCGAGGTGGTCCTGGCGCACGACGATGCCGCCGGTGGTGTCTGTTGGCGGCAGAATGACGTTGAAGCCGACGATACGGAAGGTGATGCCGCGGGCCACGGCGTTTAGCAGGGCACCGTCCACCGCGCTGGAGGCGAAGTCCAGCTCCCCGACCGCTAGTGCTGGCAGCGCCTCGGAGCTGGTGCGCAGCGGCAGCAGCTCGACGTCCAGCCCCTCCTCCTCGAAATAGCCGCGCGCCAGTGCGGCGAAGACACCCGAATCCCCCACGAGGCCCGTCGAGCCTGCCTTCACCGCGACGCGCGGACTAAGGGGCGGGACGGCACTCGCCGGCGCGCTAACCGCTGGTGTAGGCGGTGCGGGCGCCGCAGCCGCGGGCGCCGGCGCCGGCGCCGCCCCCCGCGGCGGGGTGGCCGCCGGCGCAGGGCTACATGCAGCGAGTGCTAGAAGCGGGCTGAGCATGAGGAGCGCGAGCAGACAGGAGCGATAGTGCCGCCTGTGCATTGGCACCTCCAGGCATCGGGAGCTAGGTGGCTAAACATCAGCCGCTTGCTGGAGCACGCTGGCGGCGCCGGCTATTCGGCGGAACAATGCCGCATCGGCTGGACCGCTGAGCGCCTGGAAAACACACCAAGAAGCGTCGATTTGGCACCAGCGGGTTCGTACGCCACCCGCGGCGCTGTATTATTCCACGTGGCCCCGGCGCGTGCCATGGCTGTGTGTGGTAGCCGCGGCCGTGAAGCCGACGGGAAGGGGGGCACGCCCATCCCCAGGCGGTCAGGGCGCTTGCCCGACGACCTGATCGGGCGCGGTAAGGGTGCTCGTGGGCAGCGGCCGTGTTGACGCCGCCGCAGCTGCCATCTATCATCCCGCCACGGGGCGGCTAGCCCCTGGGGGAGGATGAATGGCCGACCTAGCGCTCAGCCTGATCGTCGCGGCCAACCCGCGCTCGCAGCCGATCATCGACGGCACGGTGCGGCCGGAGGGCATCGACCTGACCGTTACCGTGGCGCATCCGTCGGAGATCTTCTGGCGGCAGCTGCGCTTCGCCGAGTTCGACGTCTCCGAGATGTCGCTCTCCTCGCTCCTGATGGTCGTGGCGCGGGGCGACTCGACGTGGGTGGGCCTGCCGATCTTCACCACGCGTCGCTTCTTCCACACGGGGATCCTGGTGCGCGCGGATGCGGGGATCGAGCAGCCCGCCGACCTGCGCGGCAAGCGGGTCGGCGTGCCCGAGTACCAGCAGACGGCCGCGCTCTGGACGCGGGGGGTGCTCCAGCACGAGTTCGGCGTGGCGCCGGCCGACATGGACTGGTACATGGAGCGGACCGAGGAGCTCAGCCATGGCGGTGCCACCGGCTTCCGGCCGCCGCCGGGTGTCCGCTTCCAGCGGATCCCGCCGGACAAGAGCATCGCCTCCATGCTGCTCGCCGGCGAGCTGGATGCCGCGCTCCACTATGTCCCCGAGCGCAACATCATCGACCGGAGCGGCGTCGACCTGGAGCACCATCCGCGGGTGCGCCGCCTGTTCCCTGACCCCCTGGCGGAGGGGGTGCGCTACTACCGCAAGACCGGCCTGTTCCCGATCAACCACGGGATGGTCGTGCGGCGGTCGATCCTGGAGCGGCACCCGTGGGTGGCGCTCAACCTCTACAAGGCGTTCCTGGCCGCCAAGGAGCAGGCGCTGGCCCGCACGCGGGAGCTGGTCGACGTGTACTTCCGCCTGGGGCTGCTGCCGGCGGAAGCCCAGCAGGCGTTCGCCACCGATCCCTACCCTTACGGCGTACAGGCCAACCGCCACGTGCTGGAGACGATCGCGCGCTACTCCTACGAGCAGGGCCTCACGCCGCGGGTGGTGGCGCTGGAGGAGGTGTTCGCGCCGAGCACGCTGGACCTCTAGCCGCTCAGCCGACCGGCTGGACCGTGCCCTCCGCGACGCGATAGACGCGGGCATGGGCGAGGAACGCGGGGTCGAAGCTGCCCAGGTCCGTGGTGGTGAGGAGTGTCTGCCCCTCCGTGCCGATGGTCTGGAGCACGAAGCGCTGCTTGCCCGGGTCGAGCTCGGAGAGGACGTCGTCGAGCAGCAGCAGGGGGCGCTCGCCGGTCTCCGCGCGCATGAACTCGACCTCTGCGAGCTTGAGGGCGATCACGCTCAGCCGCTGCTGGCCACGGGAGCCGTAAGTGCCCTGGGGGACGTCGTCCAGCAGGAAGTCGAGGTCGTCGCGGTGCGGTCCCACCAAGGAGACGCCCAGCGCGAGTTCGCGCTCGCGGTTGGCCAGGAGACACGCCTGGAAGCGCTCGGGCAGGCGCTCGGGCTCGGAGGTGACGCCGGAGGCGTGGCGGTCAGCCGTCACGCCCGCGGGCTGCAGTGCATCGAGGGTGGAGCGGTAGGCGACGATCAGCCGGTCGCGCCCGCCGCTCAGGGCGCGGTAGAGGTCGGGCAGCCGGGCGTTCAGGGCCGCGAGCAGGCGCAACCGCTCAGCCACGAGATAGGCGCCGCTGGCCACGAGTTCGGCATCCCACGGCTCCAGCAGTGCGAGGGGCTGGCGGCGGTCCCGCACCTGCCGCAGCAGGTGGTTGCGCTGCAGCAGCACCTTGTTGTAGCGCTGCAGCGCACGGAGGTAGCGCGGATTGACCTGCGAGAGGGTTACGTCGAGGTAGCGCCGCCGCCCGGCGGGGGGACCGGCGACTAGGGCCACGTCCTCAGGCGAGAACAGGACGGCGTTGATCGTGCCGACGTACTCGACCGCGCGCTGCGGCAGCCCACCCACCCGGATCTGCTTGCTGATCGCGGGGCCGTTGCCGTTGGTCGTGCCCTCTTCGACGCGCAGCACCAGGTCGATGTGGATCTCGCCGTCGGCGCGGCCCACGCTCGCCGCCACGCGCGCAAAGGCCAGCGGCTGGCCCCACACGAGGCGGTGGAGCAACTCGCGGTCGTTGCTCGCCCGCATGGACTTCGTGGTGGCCAGGACCTGCACGGCCTCCAGCAGGTTGGTCTTGCCCTGGCCGTTGGCGCCGTGGAACACTACCGTGCAGGGCGGGAGTTCGAGGCCGAGCCGCACGTAGCTGCGGAAGTTGGTCAGCGCCAGTCGCTTAAGCCACACGCCGTCCCTCGTGCCCGCCGTCACAGCGCCCGCTGCTCGCCGCACAGATGCTGTGGGCAGGCAACCCCCGGCCTGCCCGCTAGATTGTACCATCCGCGGCCCGGCCGCCAGGCATGGCGTTACCCGGCCGTTCGTGGTAGTATTCCAACCAAGGAGTACTGGAGTCGCGCAGTAGGAAGCGCCGGAGCCCGGGCAGTGCGGAAGCCACTCGTGCTGGTCGAGGGAGGCGGCGAGGTCGGCACGGCCGTCGCGCTCCGCCTGTGGCATGCCGGCTGGCCTGTGGTGGTCTACGAACTGCCGCGCCCGCTCGTCTTGCGGCGTCAGCTCAGTGTCGCGGAGGCTGCTTTCGTCGGGGCTGTGGTGCGCGATGGCGTGCGAGCGGTGCGGGTGATGCAGCCCGAGGCGGCCGCGGCGCTGCTGGCCTGGCCGGTAGCGGGGCCACGCTGTGCCTCTCGCGTGGCGCTGCCGGTGTATATCGGCGCCCGCACGGAGGCGCTGGCGCGGCTCCGGCCTGCAGTCGTGGTCGACGCACGCATGCGCCGCGATGCCGTGGAGGCGCAGCGCGGGCTAGCGCCGCTCGTGATCGGGCTCGGCCCCGGCTTCCGCGCGGGCGAGACCGTGGATGTGGTGGTCGAGACCTGCCCGGGGCCTGCGCTCGGCCAGGTGCTCTGGGAGGGCGCGGCCCGGCCCCATGTGAGCCGCTCCTGCCTCTCCGGCCAGGCGAGCGCCGAGCGCTACGCCTACGCGCCGCGTGCGGGGCTCTGGCGTACCACGCGCGCGATCGGCGACCAAGTAGCTGCAGGCGAGCTCCTCGGCACGCTCGCCGGCGCACCGGTCTACGCGCCGGCCGCCGGTTGCCTGCGCGGCCTAGTGCACGATGCGGTGCTAGTGCCTGCGGGCCAGAAGCTGGCGGCGGTCCATCCGGGCGACTGGCAGCGCAAAGAGGCCGGGATTGGCCAGCGCGCGGCAGCGATCGCCGCCAGTGTCGCGGCGCTGGTGGCGCACTACTGCGCGGCGCCCACCGCCACGGTTAGCGGCTGCTGAGCGAACGGAACGTGCCATGCCGGCGTCGTCGGGGCTGACGCCTGCCGAACACGCGATGCTCGGGCTTGTGCTGCTCGGGCCGCGCCATGGGTACGAGATCGCGGCGCATTTCGGGCCCGAGGGGGATCTGGGGATCGTCTGCCAGCTGCCGATGAGCCTGCTCTACGCGCAGCTCAAGCGGCTGGAGAGCTTGGGGTACCTGGAGGGCACCACCGAGTTCCAGGCCAACCGCCCCCCGCGGCGCGTCTACCGCCTCACCCCCGAGGGCGAGGCCGAGTTCTGGCGCTGGCTCGACCAGCCGGTCGCGCGGATCCGCGAGATCCGCATCGACTTCCTGCTCAAGCTGTTCTTCTCCTCCCGCCTGCCGACGCACGACACCGACGACCTCCTGCGGCGCCAGATCGCCGTCTGCCAGGACTACCTGGCGGTGCTCAAGGAGCGGCAGGCGCGCACGCCGCCGGATAGCTTCGCCTATCTGGTGAACCAGGCGCGGCTCACCGCCGCCCAGGGCACGATCGCCTGGCTCTCCGAGTACCTCGGGCGCTGGTCCAAAGGACCGAAGCAGGCCGCGCCGGAGCACGCGCCCAAGCAGGGCGATGCTGGCGCGCCGGCGGGCTGAGCGGAGTACTAGCGCCCGGGCCTCAGGCCTCAGCCGGGCCGTTCGGGGAGGGCCGGTCGGTAGGGAGCTGGGACAGGAGCACGATGCCCTCGCGGCGCAGTGCGAGGCGGACCTGCGCGCCGCGGTGGAGGGCAAGGGGCCGGTACGTGTGCAGCGGGAAGCGTACCTCCACCTCGTGCCCGTTCGCGATGGCGACGCGCAGGGTGCGGAGGCTCGCCTGGATCTGGTCATCCACGATCGTGCCGGTAACCTCGTTGTACCGCACGGCGGTAGTGAGCGGGCGATCGGGATAGAGTATCTTCACCTCCTCGGGCCGGATGTACGTAGTCAGCGTCTGCCCCACGGACACGGCCTGTGGCGGGGCGGTGAGCAGCAGCCCGTCCCAGTCCAGCAGCACGCCCTCCGGGGTGGAGGCGACTACACGAGCGCGGAAGAGGTTGCGGATCCCCAAGATGCCGGCCACCTGCTGGTTGGCGGGCCGGCGGTAGACCTCCGCTAGCGGCCCGACCTGCTCGAGCCGGCCCTCGCGCAGGACGGCCAGCCGATCGCCCACGGCGAAGGCGTCCTCCAGGTTGTGCGTGACGTAGAGCACCACGAGCCCCAGCTCCTGTTGCAGGGCGCGGAGGTCGCGCTGCAGGCGCTCGCGCACGGCGGTATCGAGCGCGGTAAAGGGCTCGTCCAGGAGCAGGATCTGAGGGTCGGCAGCCAGCGCACGGGCGATGGCGACGCGCTGCTGCTGCCCACCGGAGAGCTCGTGCGGGTAGCGGTCGGCCAGATGGGCTAGGCGCATGCGGTCCAGCAGGGCCAGCGCGCGCGCCCGGCCGTCGCGCTGGCGCCAGAGCGGATAGGCCACGTTCTCCAAGGCCGTGAGGTGTGGGAAGAGCGCGTACTGCTGGAACACGTAGCCGATCCGGCGCTTGCGCGCGGGGAGATTGACCGGCGGCCCGGGACGGTGGCGGCGGAAGAACACCGTGCCGTCAAGTGCGATCTCGCCCGCGTCAGGCGTCGCGAGGCCGGCGACGAGGTTGAGTAGGGTGGTCTTGCCCGCGCCCGAGGGGCCAAACAGCACCAGGATCTCCGTGTCCACCGCCAGCTGCACCTGGAGGCGGAAGGCCGCGAGCTGCTTCTCGACATCGATCCGCAGGCGCATCAAGGGCTTCATAGGCGGTTAGAGGGAGAGGCGGTCGCGCCCGGCAGGGGGGCGGCTTTCGCGCGGGGCCGCGCGGGCTGTTCCAGCCGCCGCGCCCACCACAGCGCGAGAAAGGCCAACACCGTCATGATCAGGACCAGCTGGTTGGCTAGCTCGTACTGCCGGCTCTGCACGGCGTCGTAAACCGCGAGCGGCATAGTCTGTGTCTGGCCGGGGATGTTGCCAGCGACCATCAGCGTGGCGCCGAACTCGCCCAGGGCCCGCGTCGTGCTCAGCAGCAGGCCGGCCAGCACCCCCCGCCGGGCGAGTGGGAGCGTCACGCGCCACAGCACCGCCAGCTCGGAGGAGCCCAGGGTGCGGGCGGCGTTTTCCAGCGTCGGGTCGACGTTGGCGATCGCCGCGCGGGCGACCTGGACCATCAGCGGGAGGCCCACGACGGTGGAGGCGATGGCGGCGGCCGGCCAGGTGAACAGGAGCTGCCAGCCCAACCACTCCACCACGGGGCTGCCGCGGCCCAGCGCCACCAGGAGATAGTAGCCCACCACGCTGGGGGGCAGCACCAGGGGGAGCATGATCAGCGTCTCCACCAGCGTCTGGCCGGGGAAGCGGCTGCGCGCCAGCCAGAGCGCCAGGGCGAGCCCCAGGCCTAGCAGCACAACGGCGGCCACGGCAGTGACCTGGAGCGAGAGGAGCACGGGGTGCCAGTTCATGGCCCTGCCTCCTCTGGAAGGACGAACCCATACTTCTGCATGATCGGCCGGCCTTGCGGACCGCGGAGGTAGGCAGCGAACTGGCGCGCCTCAGACTCGTGGCGGGTGCCCTTGATCACGGCCAGAGCCTGGTCGAGGGGCTGATGAAGCCCCTCCGGCACGAGCACCCAGCGGCCCGCACTCGCCAGACTCAAGGATAAGGCAACCAGCGCCACGTCGACGTCGCCCCGCTCGGCGTAGAGCAGGGCCTGCCGCACGTTCTCCCCGAGCACGAGCTTGGGTTGCAACGCCTCCCACAGCCCCACGGCCTGCAGCGCCTCCCGCGCGGCGACGCCGTAGGGCGCGTGGTCGGGATGGGCGAGCGCGATCCGCCGGACCTCCGGCCGCGCTAGCTCCTCCAGCCGCTCGAGCGCGAGCGGGCTATCCGCGCGGGTCCAGAGCGCGAGGCGCCCGCGCGCGTAGAGCGCCTTCGTGCCGGGCACCACGAGGCCTTGGCGCTCGAGCTCTTCGATGGCAGCACGATTTGCGGCCAGGAATAGGTCCACCGGTGCGCCGCGCTCGATCTGCTGGGCGAGCTGGCCGGTGGAACCGAAGTTGAAGCGGAGCTGGATGCCGGTCTCCTGAGTGAAGCGCTGGCCTACTTCCTGCAGAGCCGGCATCAGGTCTGCTGCGGCAGACACGGTCAACGTCCCTGGCGCGGCGTCCGGCAGGCGGGCGCAGGCGAGGAGCAGGCTCACTATGATGCCGGCGAGCCAGCGCCGGCGACCGGAATTTGACATCGTTTCAACCGTCTGGTATCTTGCCGTTAGCTTCCCACGGGGGCGCGGTTCGTCAGCGACCAGCCGCCCGCGGGGCGGTGGGTGCTCGACCAGTGCTGGTGCGCGGGGCATAACGCCGCACCCGAGAGGTGTCCCCAGCGTGCGCGTTCTGGCGCCCCGCGAAGCATGCCGCTGCGAGGAGGCGCGTTGAAGGCTGTCAGCCCCTCTCCTCTGCAGCAGTTCAGCAACGGGCGGATCCGCTTCGAGGTCACGGGCGCGACCGACGTCGGGTTGCACCGGGACCACAACGAGGATGCGCTCGGCCTCCTACCAGAAGGATACCAGCCGGCTGCCGCCCAGCGGGGCCACCTCTTCGCGGTCGCCGACGGGATGGGTGGGGGCGCGAAAGGCGAGGTTGCCAGCCGCCTGGCCATCGAGACGCTGTTCGCCGCCTACTACGGGAGCGCGCCCGAGCTGGCGCCCCAGGCTGCCCTGCAAGCAGCGTTTGCCGCCGCCAACGAGGCCGTCCACCGCGAGGGCCAGCATCTCGAGTTCGGTATGATGGGCACCACCCTGGTCGCCTGCCTCCTCGTGGAGGACATGGTCCTCGTCACCAACGTGGGCGATAGCCGCGCCTATCTCCTCCGCGATGGCGCGATCTACCAGCTCAGCGAGGACCACTCGCTCGTGGCCGAGCAGGTACGGGCGGGTGTCCTGACCCCCGACCAGGCGCGGCGCAGTGCGCAGCGCAACATCATCACGCGGGCGATCGGCCATCAGCCCACGGTACAGGGGGACCAGTACCAGGTGGCGCCGTTGCGCGCGGGCGACGTGCTGCTGCTCTGCTCCGACGGGCTGCACAGCCTGGTGGAGGATGAGGAGCTCCTGCGCATCGGGCTCCAGGCGGACCTCACCCGCGCGGCCGTGGAATACATCGCGGCCGCGAACGCCCGCGGGGGCTACGATAATGTCACCTGTCTGCTCGTGCGTATCCTCGCGGTCGAACCGCGCGCCGCAGCGGAGCCGCCCACTCTGCGGAGCTCGGCGGCGCTGCGGCCGGGCGGGGACCCGCCGACCCAACGACTCGGGGCTGTCTCCCGCACGCTCGGCCTGGTCGTGCTGGTCACCGGCGTGGTGCTGGCGCTGGGGCTGGGCGGTGCCGCCGGCGCCGAGAGGGTAACGGCGCTGGTGGCCCGGCTGCAGGCCGGCGCGCCGGCTGCCGAGGCGCCGGCCCGGCCCGCCTTCGCGGGCATGCGCGTCCGTGGCCAGGTGGTCCTGCCCCCAGGCATCGCGCGCGTCCCCCCTGGGGTGTTCGTGGCGGCCGAGCACCCGGGTGGGCCACCGCTCACCGCGCCGGTCGAGGAGGGGGGGCGCTACGTCCTGACGCTGCCGGAGGGCGCTCCCGCGGGCCTCTATACGCTTGTGGTGCGCCCGGAGCAATGGGCGCTGAGCGGCGAGCTCGACGGGGCGCGGCGCTTCGCGGTCTACCCGCCCCAGCCCGTGATGCTGGCCCCCGGCAGCGATGTGGTGGTCGCGCTATCCTTCCGGATCGAGGAAGAGCCTCCACGCTCCGTTGCTGCGCGCCCGGCGGACGCCCCAGTGTGGACTGAGGGCGAGGCGGAGGCGGTGGACCCCGCCCTCCGCCCGACAGGACCGATGGGCACGGGCCTTGCCGGCGCCGACCCAACGGCGGCCCGCGGCGCGCCGCCGTCCGTTCGCTAGCCGCGCCGCTAAGGGAGGTAGCCCATGCCGCCGTTCCTGATCATGCAGCGGGGCCCGGAGATCGGTCGCCGCTACGACCTCACCAGCTCGCAGTTCACTATTGGCCGGGGGAGCGATAACGACCTGGTGCTGGGCGACGCGCTCGTCTCGCGCTATCACGCGGTGATCCGTCAGGAGAACGAAGGGATTGTAATCATCGATCTAGGCAGCACGAACCCGGTGATGGTGAACGACGTCGAGCTGGAGCCGGGCGTGCCACAGCGCCTGCACCACCGCGACATCATCGTGGTGGGGCAGTGTGTCTTCAGCTTCCAGCATCCCACCAGTGTGGCAGCTCCGGCAGCGCGCGTCGGGGGCGCCTGGGCGCCGCCCCGCCCGGCCACCAGCGAGCCTGCCACGATTGTCGCCCCCGGCCCGGTGGGCTCAGTGCCTGCTCGCCCGGAGCCCGCGGGGTCTCCTGAAACGGCGCCATGGGCCGCCGGCCCTCCGCGCCCAGCAGCCCCGCCGCCCGCAGGAGGAGAGCCGGCGCGGCCCGGCGGGCTGCCACGGACCGGCCCGCCCCCGCCTGTACCGCCCGACGAGGCGAGCACCGTGATCTCCCCGCGGCCCGGCGGGCTGGGGCCCCCACCGGCTCCGCCGCCGGCGGAGAGTCGCCCTCCGGCCGGCGAGACCGCACGGCCCCCGGGCCCGCCCGTGCCGCCCGACGAGGCGAGCACGGTGATCTCTCCGCGGCCGGGCGCGCCGGAGCCCTTGCCCCCCGACGACGACACGCCAACGATCATCCCCCCGCGCTCGTCGGGCCTCTAGGGGCGCGCCTGCCGCTCCAG
>Ga0070739_10000540_pt1 | contig 71228 bp, 56 predicted proteins | sample Coa_R1_7_FD_66445 | JGI IMG/M metagenome (GOLD analysis project Ga0070739, IMG submission 66445) | Surface soil microbial communities from Centralia Pennsylvania, which are recovering from an underground coalmine fire - Coalmine... | ecosystem: Environmental > Terrestrial > Soil > Unclassified ...
GCGCGAATCGGACAAAGCTCTGGAGGAAGAGCTGGGGGAGCAGGAGGTGGGGGGATGCTGGGGCGTTCCCTGAGAACGCGGGCGGCGGCCGGAGCAGCGCTGGTCGCACTCGTGGTCTTGGTGGCGACTTTCTTCGTCCACCCGGCACCGTCGGGCAACGTGCTCGATCCCGGGACCGGACCCCATGTCCTCAACGCCGACCCGGGGGTGGTCCTCACCCACCCGGCCGACGACCGAATTCAGGGCCTCTACTTCACCGGGCGGATCACCGGGTCGGGCCTGTACTCGGCCATCGGGGCGGGCACCGACCGTGCTGTGGCTCCCTCGGGTTACGTCATCGCCGTGGTGGGAGTGGCCCTCCACGTCGATGTCACCGCCTACCCGCTGAACCAGGGGCTGTCGGCGTCGATGCTCGTGGGCACCAAGCGCTGGCCGCTCGACATGGCCTCCTGGACCGGCGACGCCTCGTTCATGTGGGCGACGGCCGTGCCCAAGGGCGCACCCGTCCTGCTCGAGCTGAACGACAGCGGGGCCAACCTCGACTACTCCGTCAACTACGCCAAGTTGGTGGGACCACTGCCGGTGGCGTCCTGGCGCGCGCCGGGGACCGTCTTCGTCGATGCCGCCGCCGGACAAGCGAACGGGACGGTGGGCATCGACGACCCGTACGGGACCTACACCGACGCAAATGCCAAGGCGACCTACACCGTGAAGACGGCGCAGCTGTCCTGGTACGGGCCGCGCTCGACGACAGAGCACCCCGCCGCCGGCGACGCCTACCTGATCCTGCAGCCGGCGGTGAGCGCCGGCCCAGCCCAGGCCGAGATCTCTCCCACCTGGCCCCCCGACCGCCTCGATCTGGTCGTGCCGGGCAGGCCGCCTATGGCTTCCCGGTACCTGGAACAGTCTTGGCTCGGCGGCGGCTTCGGGCTCTATTACTGGGAGGTCCCGGCCAGCCTGGCCTACGCCCAGCTCCGCTTCGAGCCGGCCAGCTTCAATGACGAGCGCGACGGGGTCGGGATCAGCTCGTCCACCCCGGCCACGCTGAGCCTCGACTTCCCCGAAGCGGGCTCGCCCCCGCCCACCGTCAGCGCCGATGCGGCGGCCCATCCACCGATACCGGGGGGATCGAACCTCGTCTGGCTGGCCCGACTCGGGCTTCTGGCCGTCTTCCTGACCGTCGGCACCCTGGCCGTCGCCTGGGAACGGGCCGACGCCGTCCGCCCTCTGCGGGTGCTGGTGATGGTCGAAGGCGAGGAGGGTCCCAAGCTCGTCCCGGCCGAGGCAGCCGAGCCGGCTGTCATGACTCCGGACCCCGTCGAGGAGGCACCGATCGAAGTGGTCGACTTGCGGGCGCCCGGAGGCGGAGAGATCCGCTTCCCCCAGGGAGACGACGAGGACCGGGCTCCCGATCTCTCCGAGGGCGGAGAGCACGCCGCGCTGTACCTCATGCGTCGCAAGCGCGCCGCGGTAGGACGCCTGGGCGCCTTGGACGAGCGCCACCTGCGGGTGCTTCTCATCATGGCCCTGGCCGGGGGTGGGGACGTGCCCCTCGACGGGGAGGGCATCCGTGCTCTGTACGGGACCGACCTGCGCGAGCCCGGGGTCAAGACCATCGAGAACTACGCCTCCGAGCTGCGCTCGTTCCTCCCGGCCGGGGCCGTTCCCCGCTACACCCAGAAGGAGGGCTACCGGGTGGGAGACGCCGTCCGGGTCGACGTGGTCGAATTCGAGCGCCTGCTCGCTCGAGCCGCCGGTCTGGCCGGTCCCGGGCGCGCCGAGCTGTTGGCCCAGGCCCTCGACCTCGTGTGGGGCCCTCCCTTGGCCGCCTTTGGTCGTTGGGAGTTCGCCCTGCGGGAGCGCAGCCGGCTGGAAGCCGTCATAGCCCGGACCGCCGCCGAGCTGGCAGCCTACCGCCGAAGTGACCGGGACCTGGTCGGGGCGGACGCGGCACTGCGGGCGGGGCTGCGTGGTTACGAGTTGTCCATCCAGCTCTGGGACGAGCGGGTGCGGATCGCCAAGGAGGGAGGACCTGTCCCCCGCGAGGCGGTCCGCGACGAGGCCCGCGCCACCTTCGGGGAGCTGTTCGGCCTGCTCGAAGAATCGGGCCCAGCCCGTCCCGACGAGCCGGCGTAGAGCGGCCCGGGCGGCCGTGGCAGCGCATCGCATGGGGGCGATCGTGCGCCCCCGGCTTCCCAACGACCCTCCCAGCCAAGTTCCCAACCCCCGGATTTCTCCGGCCCGCAGCGGCCCCCGCCAGCGGGACGAACGCCCTGGTCAGGAGGGGTGCAGCCGCGGTTGGGAACTCAGTTGGGAACTATCCGGAGCAAGAAATTCCGGTGCCGGGGGCGCCTTGGTCGGTTCCGATGGCTCGGGAGGGCCGGAGCCTCAAGGGGCGGTCGCACCGGGCCGGGAGGTGCTGGCGCAGAGTCGGCGGTCTGCTTCCTGCCCCTTGACCCCCCGTCCCTCCCGAGCAGCCTTGCGCTCAGGCCGGTCGGACGGAGCCGCCCGGCCGGGGACGACGGCCAACTCGGCTTGTCAGCGGGTGGTGATCGGGGTGCAGACCGTCGGGCCGGCGCCGGCCTCCTCAATCAGGTGGCCCGGGAGTACTGGATGCCGGCGGCGATGGTGTCGGCCAGGCTCTCGCCGATCTCCGAGGTGGTGAAGGAGACGACGATGTCAGCGCTCGGCTGCCAGTAGATGTGGATCCGCCCGATCTCGTGGCTCAGCGCCCTGGGCACGACGGTGGGCGTGGTGGCCAAGAGGCCCTGATGGCTCTGGACCATCACCGGCCGGCTTACGAGGCCCGGCGGGACGAACGAGCCGAGGACGGCGGCGGGGAGGACCTCGAGGGTGACCGTTGGGCCGGCCTCGGTGTGGAAGGCCGACGGGGGAAGGCCGTACACCACTGGGGCAGAGCGAGGGTCGGATTCGCTGCCTGGGCCCAACACCAGGTGCGTGGGCAGATAGGTGGCCCGGATCGACTCCCCGACCCGCACGGGCCCGCCGATCGGGTGGCAGGGGGCAGCGGCCTCTGTGCCACCGCCCCCAGGCAGGACCAGCAGGAGGGTGACACCGAGCACCACCAGTGCCGAGAGGACCGCGGCCACGACCGCCAGCCGTCTGCCACGGAGATGGGGCGCCACGGGCCCAGCCTGCCTGCTGCCGCCGTCGACCACAGGTGCGTCAACCTCCGTGGACGAAACCGATTTCCCGGATCAGCACTTCCGGTTACCCGACGACCGCTCGATCCCTTGGGCCCCTTGCTCTTCTTCCGGATCAGTGTCCAGGCCCGGCGCCTTCGGCGCCGGCCTGGCTGTCTGGAACGGCGTGATCCTCGTGTGTGACAACCTTCTTCACGGGTTCAAGAGCGCTGGCCGGCATCCTCCACCAGCTCGACTTCCGCAGCTCCACCGGCCCGAGACCGAAACGTCGCCACAATTCGCCGGACGGCTTCAACAGCCGCGGTTCCGACGACGCCCGCCTCGACGTCGGACGCAATTCTCAGCAACACATGCACTACGTCGGCGCCGGCTCCCCGACTCTCCTGCGGGGGGTCAAAGTCGACCGTTAGGCCGGCATCGCGCAGCTGCCTGGCCAGCACATGCACGCCACGTATCGAACCCCTGTAGGTAATTGTGGTTGTCATGAGCCTCCTTCCGCCGGGGTGATCCAGTCACCCGAGCAGGTCAGCGTCAGGGTGGTTCTCGAGCGCTGAGTGGGCTATGACATCACTGTCGCACCACCCCGTGACAGAACTTCCAACTCCTGAGGTGGGCGGGCTCGGGTCCCGCTCGTCAACGGCCGCTGACGCGGAGTCCGAACCCTTCCGGGTCCGGCCCCTCCTCTGCCACACTCGGCGGCATGCCCCGCCGCCGCAGCCTCCGCTCCCAGCTCTACCGGGCCGCCCGCGACCTCGGCAACGCCCAGGCCGCCACCCGGGGTCCGTCCGCCTTCACCAAGCGGGTGGTCCGCCGCTCGGTCTACCGAACCACCAACCGCTGGACCCGGCGGTTCCTCCGGGGCTTCGGGTTGTAGAGGGGCCGGCCGACCAGCTCGCGCAGGTCTGGGCGAGCCCGCCCATTGGCCAGCGCATCATCAGACGGCTGGGTACAGTGGGACCAGGCGTGGGACAAGAGGAGGCGGCATGGCCCGGACGCACGTGATCCTCTCCGACGAGGTGATCGCCGCCATCGACGAGCGGGTGGGCGAGCGGGGGCGCAGCCGGTTCCTGGAGGACGCCGCCCGGGAGAAGCTGGAGCGCCAGGACCTCGAGGCAGCCATCCGGAAGGGCGCCGGCATCCTCAAGGACAAGGACTATCCCCATTGGCGGGACACCGGGTCGGTCCAGGAGTGGGTCCGGTCCTCACGGCGGGGAGTTGGAACCTGACGACCTACCTGCTCGATAGCACGGTCCTGATCGAATGGCTCCGGGGCCGGCCCGAGATCGAAGCGACGATGCTCCACCTGGTGGGCGCCGGCCACAGCCTCGGCACCACATGCGTGAACCTGGCCGAGGTCGAGGCCGGGCTCGGTCAGCGGGAGCGCCAGACGGCTGCGGCCGTGCTCGGGCGCCTCCGCTTCCTCGCCACCGAACGAGAGGCCGCCCACCGGGCCGGCCGCTACCAGGACGAGTGGGCCGGCCGGGGTATCACCATCCAGATGCCCGACGCCCTGGTGGCCGGAACGGCCCGGGCTCACGATGCCGTGCTCGTCACCCACAACGCCGACGACTTCCCGATGTCCGACGTCCGGGTCGTCCATCCCCGTGAAGCCGCTAGTGCCCCCGTCGGGCCTCGGGGGGCTCACGCCCAGCGACGTCCCTCCGTAGGGAGGAAGTAGTGCCCCGGGCCCAGATCGTCATCGAGAACCCGATCCTCAACTCCCCGTACGAGGAGCCCGGGCGCCACTTCCGTTTCGACGACGACGGGATCACCGACGAGATCGTCGACGCCCGACGGGTCTCCTCCTATTTCATCCCTATTCCGCAGGCCAAGAAGCGCTCAGGCCAGCTCGTCTTCGATGAATGGACCGGGGACCGCATCTCCGAGAACGCCTTCATCAATCGCATCCGGAGCAAGGTGGGAGTTTGGCGGGCAGGCGGGTGGCAGGGGGTCACGCCGACCACCCGGTCACTCCTCGAGTACTGGACCGGCCCTGATCGGGAGCGCCCGCTCTTCTTCTGCCAGATCGAGGCACTCGAGACGGCCGTCTACATCACCGAGGTGGCTCGCAAGTTCGGGGACAACTGGATCGAGAACGACCTCCGGCACTTCGCCCAGGACGCCAACCCCGGCCTTTTCCGAATGGCCCACAAGATGGCCACCGGCACCGGCAAGACGGTGGTCATGGCCATGCTCATCGCCTGGCACACCCTCAACAAAGCCGCCAATGCCCAGGACGGACGCTTCTCCGACGCCTTCTTGGTAGTGGCCCCCGGGATCACCATCCGCGACCGCCTCCGGGTGCTCCTGCCCTCGGACCCGGAGAACTACTACCGCCTGCGCGACCTGGTCCCTCCAGATCGGCTGGCCGACCTCGGCCGGGCCCGGGTCCACATCGTCAACTTCCACCAGTTCCGACTGCGGGAGAAGCTGAAGGCCCCGAAGCTCACCAAGGAGCTCGCTGGCCAGGCCCCTGGCGTGTTCACCGAGACCCCCGACGAGATGGTCCGCCGGGTTACCCGGGCCCTCGGCACCAAGCGCAACATCGTTGTGATGAACGACGAGGCCCATCACTGCTACCGCCGCCGGATCGGAGACGACGCCGAGCTGCCCGCCCTCACGGGCGAGGACAAGCGCGAGGCGGCCCAACGCGACGAAGAGGCCCGCGTCTGGCTCTCGGGCCTGGAGGCGGTCGCGGCCAAGACAGGTATCCGTGCCGTTTATGACCTCTCCGCCACGCCGTTTTACCTGCGGGGATCGGGCTGGCCCGAAGGGACCCTGTTCCAGTGGGTCGTTTCTGACTTCTCGCTCATCGACGCCATCGAAGCCGGCCTGGTGAAGATTCCCCGGGTGCCGGTGGACGACAATGCCGAGAAGGGCGCGTCGATGCCGACCTATCGGGGCCTGTGGCTGCGCATCCGCACCGATCTGCCCAAGAAGGGTCGGCGTGCCTCACAGGACGAGTGGCGCGAGCCCAAGCTGCCCGGACCCCTCGAAGGGGCCCTGCACGGCCTGTACGGGAACTACGAGAAGGCCTTCCGCCGCTGGGAGGAAGTCTCCGGGCAGAACGACGGGGCCGCGCCACCGGTGTTCATCGTGGTGTGCAACAACACCACCGTCTCGAAGCTCGTTTTCGACTACATCGCGGGGTGGCAGAAGACACTGCCCGACGCGTCCCAGGTTGTGGTCCCCGGCCAGCTCCCGCTGTTCTCCAACGAACACGCCGGCACGTGGTCGGTGCGGCCGAAGACCATCCTGGTCGACTCCTCGCAGCTCGACTCCGGCGAAGCCATGTCCACCGAGTTCAAGGCGGCCGCCGCCCACCAGATCGCCGAGTTCAAGGCTGAACGTGCTCAGCGGGGCCAGGACGTCGACGACGTGTCCGACGAGGACCTCCTCCGGGAGGTCATGAATACCGTCGGCAAGCCCGGCAAGCTCGGAGGCGACGTTCGCTGCGTTGTGTCAGTCTCGATGCTCACCGAGGGGTGGGACGCCAACACCGTGACCCACGTGCTCGGGGTGCGGGCCTTCGGCACCCAGCTCCTCTGCGAGCAAGTGGTCGGCCGGGGGTTACGCCGGCGCTCGTATGCGCTTGGCGATGACGGAGTGCACTTCGAACCGGAATACGCCGAAGTCTACGGAGTTCCGTTCAGCTTCATCCCCGCCTCAGGGTCGAGCCCCGACCCCAAACCCACCAAGATTCCCACCCGGGTGCGGGCCATCGCAGAGCGGGCTCCGCTCTGCGAGATCGAGTTTCCCCGCCTCGCCGGCTACCGCTGGGAGTCTGCAGACGACCACCTCACCCCGGACTTCATCGAGGAGTCCCGGATAGTCCTCGACTCCCGCCATGTTCCGACCCGAACCGAGATGGCGGCGGTGGTTGGTCAAACGGAGGAACACCGTCTCGACTATTTCGAGGCCATGCGGCCCCAACAGGTGGCGTTCCTTTTGGCCAAGCGACTGCTGGACAAACACTTCCGCACGCCACCGCCCGAGGACGGCCAGCCCGAAGGAGAACGGCCCTGGCTCTTCCCTCGTCTGGTCGAGATCACCAAGGCGTGGCTGGCCGATTCGAGCCAGGTGGTGCTCAAGGACGACGCATTCGTGGGCCTCTTGGCCATGCACCAGAACGCCGACGAAGCGGTCGAGAAGCTGCACCATGCCTTCATCTCCACCCAAGGCCCCGAAGCGCGCCTGATCCCGATCCTCAGCCCGGCAGACCCGGTCGGCTCGACCCGGCATGTCGACTTCGACACCACCAAGGACGTCTACGTCACCCATCCGGACCGCTGCCATGTGTCCCACGTGGCGTGTGACAGTGAGTGGGAATCGACTCTGGCCAGCAAGCTCGAGCACATGCCGGCGGTGCACAGCTACGTGAAGAACCAGGGACTTGGATTCGCGGTCCCCTACACCCTCGACGGACAGCAACGCTCCTACATCCCCGACTTCATCGTCCGAGTTGATGATGGCTTCGGGAGAGACGACCTTTTGAGCCTCGTCATCGAGGTGTCCGGCCAGCGCCGAAGGGACAAGGACGCCAAGGCCGCCACGATGCGCAATTTGTGGGTGCCGGCGGTCAACAACTGGGGACGCCTCGGCCGGTGGGCCTTCATTGAGGTGACCGATCCATGGGAGGCGGCGGGATTGATCGAGTCAGCAGTGTCACGACGTCCGATTGCGACGGTGAGTAGCTGATGCCACCCCGGAAGCAAGCCTCTACTGGCCCGGTGCCGGTCGAGTCGACCCGCCACGTCGACAAGCGGGTCAACATCCCGACCACCGAGCTCTCGAGCTTCGTTGCCGAAGACGAGAAGGCTCCGAAGACGGTCCTTTACCCACGGGACCCATCACTGGACCCGCAGCTGGTGTGGAAGGGCAAGGATCAACAGGACCTGGCCGAATACCTCTCGGTCGCTTCGGTCCCGGTTTACATTCAGGAAAAGATCGACCCCCGGGCACTCGTTGAAAACCTACGGGCTACAGCCTCCCGTCCCGAGGACGAGCCCGAGCTGAGGCTCTTCGAGGATTTCGACGGTCTGCCCTTCGAGGACCTGGTCGATTTCTACAGCCACGAGGGCAACTGGTCGAACCGCATGATCCTCGGGGATGCCCTGCTGGTCATGAACAGCCTGGCCGAGAAGGAGGCGCTGCGGGGGAAGATCCAGATGATCTATTTGGACCCCCCCTACGGAATTAGGTTCGGATCGAACTGGCAAGTCTCCACTCGCAGGCGGAATGTCAAGGACGGCAAGGCGGCCGATGTCACGCGCCAACCTGAACAAATCAAAGCCTTCCGAGATACCTGGCAGGAGGGCATCAACTCGTACCTGAGCTATCTACGTGATCGGCTGACCGTCGCTCGGGAGCTGCTAACAGAGTCCGGATCCTGCTTTGTGCAGATAGGCGATGAGAACCAACACCTTGTGCGAAGCATCATGGACGAGGTCTTCGGGACGGATAACTTCGTTAGCCTCATAACCGTATGGAAGACAGCGGGCTCGACGGGTGCTTACCTGCCCGGAGCAGCTGACTACTTGCTTTGGTATGGAAGGAATCTTGAGCTGCTGAAATTTCGCGAGGTTTGGCGTTCGGGTGCCGATCGGACGGGTTACCGCTGGCTCCAGCTTCCGACCGGCGAAACGCGAGGAATGAGTGCGGCAGAAGTTCGTGGTGATGTTGGCCTTCCAACTGGGGCCAAAGTCTACAAGCCGGGCGACCTCACGTCGCAGACAGTGCGGGAAGCAGCAACCACGGTCTTCCCAGTGGGAGTTGATGGACGCCGGTTCATGCCGGGCACTGGCGGATGGAAGACGAACCCTGAGGGAATGGAGCGACTGCGCGCAGCCCGTCGTCTACACGTCGCCTCCAACAGTCTTCAATACGTCCGCTACCAGGATGACTTTCCATATGTCGGTCTGAACAACGTCTGGACGGACACGGGAACAGGTAGCTTCACTGATGAGAAGGTTTACGTCGTCCAGACGCCCACAAAGGTGGTTGAGCGGTGTCTCCTGCTGTCGACGGACCCTGGTGATCTCGTGCTCGATCCGACCTGTGGTGCAGGCACGACGGCCTTTGTCGCTGAGCAATGGGGTCGGCGTTGGATAACCATCGACACCTCAAGGGTCGCTCTGGCCCTGGCCCGCACTCGCCTGATGTGCGCGCGCTACCCCTACTACCTCCTCGCCGATTCGGAAGCTGGCGCCCACAAGGAAGGAGAGTTGACAGGGCGGCTCCCTCCCGGGCCGTACAACGGTGACATCAAGAAGGGCTTCGTGTACCAGCGGGTGCCCCACATCACCCTCAAGTCGATCGCCCAGAACCCGGACATCAAGGAGGGCATGTCCCGCCAGCAGATCGATGCCGCCATCGCCCGACACGCCGAGTCCGAGCTGCTCGTCGACCAGCCGTATGAAGACCGCAAACGGGTCCGCGTCACGGGCCGGTTCACGGTCGAGAGCCTGTCGCCGCATCGGGTGCTCGATGAGGAGCGGCCCCCGCCGGCCAACGGCCAGGCTGCCGCCATGGGCGACGCCGCTTCTCCGAGCTACGAACAGACGATTCTGGACAACCTGCGCAAGGCGGGCATCCACAACACCTATAAGGGTGAGGACATCCGCTTCGACCGCCTCGACCTCTTCGCTGGGTCGTGGGTGCAGGCCGAAGGGGAGTTCACCGACGCCGACGGCACCGGCCGGCGGGTGGCGATCAGCCTGGGCCCGGAGCACGGGACGGTCGGCCCGGACCAGATCAGAGAGGCCGCCAAGGAGGCTATGCGCGGCGCAGGCGTCGACCTCCTTGTCATCTGCGGTTTCGCGTTTGACCCCAGCGCGGGGGAGACCACCCGGGAGTTCGCCCCCGACGGAGACGGGTTCACGGTGGCCGCCGAGGAGCGAAGGATGGGCCGGCTGCGCATCCTGCTGGCCCGGATGAACCCTGACCTGGCCATGGGAGCCGATCTCCTCAAAAAGACCGGGGCTGGCAACCTTTTCATGGTCTTCGGCGAGCCCGACCTCGACATCAGCCGGGATGGCGACTTTCTGACGCTCGAGCTTCGGGGTGTCGACGTGTACGACCCGACCACGGGTCAGGTGCGCTCCGGATCGACCGACGATGTGGCCGCCTGGTTCATCGACACCAACTACAACGGAGAGAGCTTCTTCGTCCGCCACGCCTACTTCACCGGCGCCAACGATCCGTACGCCCAGCTCCGCCGATCCCTGCGAGCGGATATAGACGAGGCCGCCTGGGACACCCTTTACTCGACCACCAGCAGGCCCTTCCCAGCGCCCGACGGTGGCCGTATTGCTGTCAAGGTGATCAACCACTACGGGGACGAAGTCATGCAGGTCTACGACGTGACGAAGGCATCCGCATGACCGGGCCAACTGGCGCCGCCCCGACGGCGCCATCTCGTGATGACGTGCTAGCCGAGGCAGTGGCCCGCCTAGTGATGACGTGCCGCCCGGTCAAGATCATCCTTTTCGGTTCGACCGCCCAGGCCCGGGCCCGCTCCGACAGCGACCTCGACCTTCTTGTCGAAATCGAGGACGAAGAGCTCTGGGAGAAGTGCTCGAAGGATGCGATCAAGGCCGTTGCCCGCCTAGCGCTCGACGTCGACGTCATCGTGACCACGACGGCCCGTGTCTCCCAGGCGCGCGGCACACCCGGGAGCGTGGTCCGCCGAGCTTTGCGCGAGGGGACGGTTGTCTACCAGCGAGCTGCCTGAGCACGCCGCCGAGGCGGCCATGGCTTGGATGTCACGCGCCCTCGCCGACCTGGAGATGGCACAAATGCTGCTCGAAGGTGGGGCGGCGTCTTGGGGCGTGTGTTATCACGCCCAACAGGCGGCAGAGAAGGCCCTCAAGGCCTATTCGTGGTCCGAGGGGTTGATCCCGATCGGACCCACAGCCTCGTTCGATTGAACGCCGACCTGCGGCCGTCCCTCCTCGGCCCTGAGGATGACGACTCGCTGGCCGCGCTCACCCTCTGGTCGGTTGAGCAGCGATATCCGGCGGACAACCCTGAGCCGACAACAGCGCAGGCCCGTAGCGCGGTGGAGTTCAGCCGTCGGATCCTGGATGAGGCCAAACGGCGGCTCGCCAGTCTCCAGGAGGACTGATCAGCCCGGAGGTCACTCGGGTGACGGAGCGCCTCCACTCCGTGCCTTAGTTGATGCAGTTGCCGGTCGGAAGCGGCATGCGGGGGAGCCACTATGGGACCTCTTGGCACGGAGAAGGAACCCTTACGCCAGCCCCGCGGAGAGCAATCAGAAGGTTGGTAAGAAGGCTGGCCTCCGTGCCATTCCGTGCCGAAAGTCGCGAGAAGCCGCCAATTCCTGACCTGGGCCGCCACCAATCCGTCATTCAAATGTGCCCTGTGACCAGGGCGTTCGTGTCCGACCGGTCCTCGCCGGTCACGCCCTGTCAGGACCCACCCGGCCCTACGGATCAGAAGGTTGGGGGTTCGAATCCCTCCGAGCGCGCGCAGAGTCCCTGGTCACAGCGTTGCAGTGCTTGACCGGGTCTTCCCTCGTCCGGCTTGGTCCGCGTCCATCCGTGACCACCTTGTGACCGGCGCGCTGATCGCGGATCAACTCGGTGAGCCTCCTTGCCTCCGTGACCCTGAAGGTTCTCGATGCCGCGGACGGCGGGGGCCATCTGGCGTGCGATCAGATGTCGACCATGACTGCGGTTGAACCGAACTGTTGTTGCGGTTCACGGCCGGTAGATGTCCCGACGGTGGGCGATCCGGACCACCTGCACAACCAATCGATCGTCGAAAATCTCGTAGACGATGCGGTAGTCACCAACCCGGACGCGGTAGGCACGCCGTTCGCCCTTCAGCTTCGTCGCGCTGGGTGGTCGGGGCTCCGCGGCCAGGAGCTCGATGGCGGCCCGGATCCGTTGCTGCTCCGGTCGGGGGAGGCCGGCGAGCATCCTGACAGCGCGGCGCGCTACCTCGACGCGGTACCGCCTCATTCGAGGCCGAGGTCAGCCTTCACCTCGGCCCAGGGGACGTACTCGCCCTCGGCTCTTGCCGCTCTCAGCTCGGCTCGATCTGCCGCATCCTCGGCGGCTTCGACCAGGGCGTCATAGGCCCGGGCGTCGACGATGACGGCCACCCGCTTACCGCGTCGGGTGACGTAGACCGGCTCCCCGGCTCGAGCCTGATCGATGGCGTCGGCAAGTCGCTCGCGGGCCTCACTCACCGCCAATTCGCTCATGTACGAATTGTACATGAGCCTCGGACAACTCTCCTCCTGTCCTCGTCTCCTGCCGAGGATGCCCGAGGCGATCTGGTGAGTCAACGCCGCCCACCGGGTGATCCGGACAATCTGCTCAGCGGTGGTGGGTGGCAGGCCATCGCGAGTGGGCCAGGGGTCTGGCTGAAGCTAGACCGGTCGGACTGGCCTGCCATCACCAGTTCGGGCTATGGCGGACAACAGGCCGTACCGGCACACTTGCGACACAGGTCAAGGTCAGGACAAACGATGAGCGGATGCCGGGCAGTCCTGCGCCTACTGGTGACCCTTGGCCTCCTGGCAGTCGGCCTGTGTGTCAACCCGATCCCGGCGAACGCCTCGGCCGGCGGATCCCATACCTGGGGTGGGTCGATCGTGATCAGCCCGTCGACCGCTGTCGCAGGTAGCACCGGCAACAACCTGGCCTTCCTGTACACGGCGCCTGCCGGTGCAGACTTCAACGGCGTCGTAACCGTCGTCGTTCCTACCTCGTCGCGCCCACCCTTGAACACGACCGGTTACAGCCCCGTGCCCGCCAGCAACAACGTTGTCGTCCAGACCTCCACCTGCAAGATGGCCAGCGTGTCGTCGTTCAGCACGGCCACACCGGCGTATCCGGGCGACCAGCCCGGCACCCAGATCAGCATCCGGGCCAACTGCAAGGGGGGGACACAGTTCCGAATGACCTATGGTCCGGTGACCGTTCCGCAGGCCCCGCAGACCTACACCTTCTATGCCACCGCTGGGACGGCGCTAGCGCTGCAGCCGACGCAAACAGTCATCCCCGGCCCCGCTTTCCGTTTGACGGTTGCGGCGTCGACCTCGAGCACCACGGCTGGCACGGCCTTCAGTGTCCAGGTGCGCGCCCTGGACGCGTACAACAACGTCGCGACCTCCTACGCAGGCACGATCCACTTCACGAGCACGGATACCCAGGCAAGCCTGCCGGCCGACTACGCCTTTCAAGGGACCGATCACGGCATTCATACCTTCGCAGCCGGTGCGATGCTCAAGACGGCAGGGAGCCAGACGATCAGTGGCGCCGATACCGTCAACCCTCTAGCAGGCTCCACCCCGCCAATATCGGTAGCACCGGCACCGGCTTCTCATTTCGACCTGTCCGCACCGGCTACCACCAACGCCGGTGATGCGGTCAGTGTGACGGTGACGGCCCTTGACCCGTACGGCAACACGGCCACGTCGTACGCCCAGACGATTACCTTCACGAGCTCGGACAATCAGGCATCGCTCCCGCCCGACTACACCTTCGATCCGAGTACGGACGCTGGCGTCCATGCGTTCACCAACGCCGCCGTCCTGCGATCATCGGGGTCCCAGACCATCAGCGCGACCGACACGGCTGATCCCACTGTCACCGGGACCACTGCCGGTACAACGGTGGCGCCGGGACCTGCGACGCAGATGTCAGTGGTCATCCTCGGCGGCGCCAACGCCGGGCAGCGGATCATGGCGGTACACGTCCGCGCTCTCGACGCCTACGGGAACCAGGCATCGGGATATGCGGGCACAGTGCATTTCAGTAGTACTGACCCTCAGGCGACTCTCGCCGGCGACTACACGTTCCAACCGGGTGACGGCGGAGGCAAGGTCTTTTCGAACACCTTCATCCTCCGAACCGCGGGGAACCAGACCATCACCGCCACCGATACGGTTGACGCCTCCATCACGGGCACGTCCGATCCGGCCTTGGTTCGGCCCAGCTCTGCGACACACCTGAGCATCTCGGCTCCGGCCAGTGCCGCCACCGGCGTGCCGTTCAGCCTGACCGTCACGGCCCTGGACGCCTACGGGAACGTTGCCAGCGGCTACGGCGGGACGGTGACCTTCACCAGCTCAGACGCCCAGGCGACGCTCCCCCCGGACTACACCTTCGATCCGACCACGGACGCAGGTGTCCACACGTTCCAGGGCGGAGCGACACTGATCACCCCGGGCCCGCAGACGATCACCGCCTCCGACACAGCCAATTCAGCCGTATTTGGTACTGCGACCATCGACGTCTTCTAGGGCTGGTAGGCGATTTCGCAAAGGGATGCCTCCACCCGGCCACACTGCGTCCCTCCTGGCGGCTCACCGCCTCAGCAGATCGGGGTGCCGACGAAAGGGGAGCGCCGAGGTTCCCGTTTCGGGCCCTCCGGCCCAGGCCGACTGGAGCGTATCCGGCGGCCGCCCGTAGATTCGGCCCAGGATGTCTGTCGGCGTTGGGCCCTCTGGACCGGCGGTGGTCGTGGCCGACGCCATCTCCCCCCCTGTCCAGCTCCACCACGTTCTGGTGGGGTTCCAGTTGGGTGCCTGGAGCGCCGACCTCGCCCTGGGTCTGCAGGTCCTGTCGGGCGTCCTCTACCTGTGGGGGGTCGCCCGGTTGGCCCGCCGGGGCCGGCCCTGGCCGGCCGGGCGCACGGCGGCGTTCCTGGGCGGTCTGGTGGTGCTGTTCGTGGCCGTGGTCTCGGGGCTGGCGTCCTATGGCGACTCGGTCTTCGCCGTCCACGTGGTCCAGCACCTGCTGATCATGATGCTGGCCCCGCCGCTGCTGGCCCTGGGAGCGCCGATCACCCTGGCCCTGCAGGCGGCCCGCCGCTACACCCAGACCCGTCTGCTGGCCGTCCTGCACAGCCCTCCGATGGCGGTGCTGAGCTCGCCTCTGGTCGCCGGCTGCCTGTTCTACGTCTCCATGTGGGTGGACATGGAGTCGTCCTTCTACCCCTACTCGCTCCGGCACCCCCTGGCGCACGACGCCAGCCACCTGGTGCTGTTCATGCTTGGCTGCCTGTTCTGGTGGCCGGTGTCCGGGGCCGATCGCATGCCGAAGGCCCTGCACCCCGGCATCCGGCTGGCCGCCCTGGGCCTGGGCATGCCCTTCGAGTCGTTCCTGGCCATCGCCCTCATGAGCTCCCGCCAGACCATCGCCCCCCAGCACACACTGGCCGATGTGCACGCCGGAGGCGAGGTCTTCTGGATCGGGGCGATGATGCTCACCCTTATGCCCGCCGGCCTGCTGGCCTGGCGGTGGCTGGCGGCCGAGTCGCGGGCCGAGGCCCGGGCCGCCAGGGCGTCCGCTGCGGGCGGGGTGGGGTCGGTCCGGGCCCGCCAGGACGAGTCGGCCTGGGAGGCCGAGTGGGTGCGCCGCACCGGCCGGGTGCCCCCTACCGTCGTCGAGGCCGAGTCGGCCTGGGCCCCTGACGCCGCCGCCGGTCCGGCGCCCGGTCGGCGGGGCTGACCGGGGCCGGAGCCCCACCGACTGCCGGCGCACCCACGAGGGTGGTGACGCGGGGGTCGCCCGGCCCGACCGGTCCGGTATGGGCGCGGACCTTGGCCTTGCGCAGCAGCGCGGCCACGTCGCGGGTCTGGTCGGGGGTGACCACGGTGACCACGACCCCGGCGGCACCGGCCCGGGCCGTGCGCCCGGAGCGGTGGAGGTAGGCCTTGTGCTCGGCCGGCGGGTCCACGTGCACGACCAGGGCGATGTCCTCGACATGGATGCCGCGGGCGGCGATGTCGGTGGCCACCAGCACGCGGGTCGTGCCGGCGGCGAAGGCCGCCAAGTTGCGCGCCCGGGCCCCCTGGGTCAGGTTGGCGTGCAGCTCGACGGCGGGGATGCCGCGGGCGCCGAGGTGGCGGGCCAGCTTGCGGGCGCCGTGCTTGGTCCGGGTGAACAGCAGGCTGCGCCCGGCGCCGGAGGCGAGGTCGGCCACCACGGCGGCCTTGTGGGCGGCCTCGACGGTGAAGACATGGTGCTCGAGGCTCACCGGGGTCGCCTCGGGGGGGTCGATCGAGTGGGTGGCCGGATGGCGCAGGTAGCGCGACGCCAGGATGTCCACCGCCCCGTCGAGGGTGGCCGAGTACAGGAAGCGTTGGCCCGTGGGCGGGGTCTGGTCCAGCAGCCGTCGCACGGCAGGCAGGAATCCGAGGTCGGCCATGTGGTCGGCCTCGTCGATGACGGTGGTGCGGACCCGGTCGAGACGGCAGTGCCGCTGGGCGATCAGGTCCTCGAGGCGGCCCGGCGTGGCCACCACGATGTCCACCCCCCGCCGCAGCGAGGCGACCTGGGGGGCCGGGGAGACCCCGCCCTGGACCGTCACGCAGCGCAGCCCGAGGGCTCGGGCCAGGGGGGCGATGGTGGCCGACACCTGGGTGGCCAGCTCGCGGGTGGGCACGAGGACGAGGCCACCGGGCCGACCGGGGAGCGGAGGGCGGTCCGCCGACGCCAGCGCGGCCACCAGGGGGATGGCGAAGGCGATCGTCTTGCCGCTGCCGGTCCGGGCCATGCCGAGGACGTCCCGCCCGGCCAGGGCGTCGGGCAGCGTGGCCGACTGGATGGGGAACGGCACGGTGGCGCCCATCGCCGTAAGGGCCGCAGTCATTGCCGCGGGGACCCCCAGCTCGGCGAAGCCGCCCGGGGCCGCGGCGATGGCCACGTCCGTCCCTTCGGTGCGGTGAGGCTCGGCGGGCCGAAGGGTCCGGCGCTCAGGACGCGAGCGACGGCCCGCATGGGTGTTGGTGGGCAACAGGTTTCCTTTCGAGACGAGCGTGGCCGTGGATGCTGCGGCTACACGCTCTTCGAGCAGGAACCGTGGGTCGCCAACTGCGATCGCACTTCAGGCCGCCTGCGCCGACAGGGCGAGGCAGCACCAAATTAGCAGAACCCAACTCCGGCCCCCCTAGGGATGGATTTGGGGGCATTGAGCGTTACGGAGTTGCCTTCTTTAGAGGACACCAACCGAACGCGCCCGGGACGGCGATTTCGACCACGGCCAGTGGTGGTCCGATCCGATTTCAACGGCTCGAAAATTGCCTCTAGCAGCGGCCCGGTGCGGGAGTAGTATGAGCAGTGCTGCTCCCTGTTAGGGCGGCCCAGTGCGACCCCAGTCCCCGGTTTCGCGGCGAACGAGGCGAGGATCGGAGGCCACTGTGGCATACGGCGAGCAGGACTCCCGCGACGGCGTGCGCCGCCGGCTCTCCTCGGAGTCGATGCGCAAAGCCGCCGACCTCCTGAGCGTGGGGGTGATCGTGGCCGACCCTGACGGGTCGGCGATTTTCGCCAACCGGACCTGGATGCACCTGACCGGGCAGGGCGATCGCGACTGGCGGGGAACCGCCTGGCTGGACGTGTTGCCTGAATCCGATCGCGGCTCGCAGCGCGCGGCCCTTCTGGAGTCGTCGAAGTCAGGTGACACCCACCGAGCCGAATGGGCCGTCACCGGCCCGGACCTACAGGCCCGCACCCTTCAGGTCCACGCCGCTCCCGACCTCGACGGCGACTCGCTGCGGCGAGTGGTGATCACCGCCATCGACGTGACTGAGGACCGTGCCCATGCGGAGCGCCTGGGTCACCAGGCCACCCACGATCCCCTCACCGGGCTCTACAACCGCGCCGCCTTCACCGAGTTCGTGAGCCACGCCCTCGAGCGTCAGCGGCGCGACCGGCAGCGCCTGGCGGCCGTCCTGTTCATAGACGTCGACGGGTTGAAGGCGACCAACGACCGGTATGGCCATGATGCAGGCGATCGCCTCCTGCGGGCGGCGGCCGCCAGGATTTCGGCCAAGGTCCGGCCTTCCGACGTCGTGGCCCGCTACGGCGGAGACGAGTTCGCCGTGCTGTGCGACGACCTGCGCGAGGAGGGCGAGGCCGAGGTGATCGCCGACCGCATCAGGCAGGGCGGCACCGCCGACAACAGCGCCCCCGAGGCCCTCAGCCTCAGCGTCGGAATGGCACTGGCGGACGACCCTCACCTGGAGCCGGCGCAGGTGGTGGCCAAGGCCGATCAGTCCATGTACGCCGCCAAGGCGCGTCCGGCCGGCGGCGCCGACGCACCGGTCAGGTCGAGGCGGAGCGGGCCCGGAGTGGGATCGTTCCACGATCCGGAAACGGTGATGGCCGTTGTGGCGCACGAGCTTCTCAGCCCGTTGACCGCCATCGCCGGCTTCTCCAGCCTCCTGCATCATGACCGCCACAGGATGTCCGCCAACGAGGTCGAGGAGGCGTTCAGCGCCCTGGAGCGCCAGAGCGCCAGCCTGACCGGGATCCTCGAGGACCTGCTCGAGTTGGGCCGCAGCCACAGCGGGGTCATGCCGGACGGCGAGCCGGTGGTCCTGAACGAGGCCATCTGCGATGCCCTCGAAGTCGCCCCCCCTCCTGAGGGCAGGAGCGTCGCCGTCCACTCCGACTCAGCGGCGCTCAGTGTCCTCGCCAATCGACGTGATCTCGCCCGGGTGGTCGTGAACCTCCTCAAGAACGCCTATCGCCACGGCGGGTCCCACGTCACCATCGGATGCGAGGACCGGATGGGCGAGACGGTCCTGGTCATCGAGGATGACGGGCCGGGCGTCCCCGAACACCTCGTGCCCACGTTGTTCATGCCCTTCACCCGGGGCCGCTCACGCGATGGCGGGGTCACCGCCGGGGCCGGGGTGGGACTGGCACTGGCCCGCGAGATGGTGGGAGCCATCGGAGGCCGGATCGAATACGACCTGGCCGCGCCCCACGGCGCCCGCTTCACGATCACCCTCCCCGCCACCACGCCCGCCGACGACCGATCCGAGCAGACCGCGGAGGCGATGGGGTTGGACTAGGGGGTCTGTCTAGGAGGCCCCGGTCTCCCATGCCGTGGCATCGAGGGTGCCGTCGATGGCCGACTGCGCCACCTCGGTGAGCCGGAGGTTGTGGCTGCGGGCGAAGGCGCGCAGCCGCCCGAATGCCTCGGACAGGCTGATGCTGGCGCGCTCGGAGATGACCCCCTTGGCCTGTTCGATGACGACGCGGCTGGTTAGGGCGGTGGACAGCTGCTCGTTCAGGCGCTGGGCCTCCGTGGCTGCGCGGTGCTGGATTATGGAGAGGGCGGCGAGGTCGGCGAAGGCCTGGGCCAGGATGACATCGGCCGCGTCCATCGGTGACTGGCTCAGCCGGAACAGATTCATGGCCCCGATCGTCGTGTCCCGCACGCGCAGCGGTAGGGCCGACGCCGATTGAAAGCCGGCCTCGAGCGACGCGGTGGAGAACCTGGGCCAGCGGCCCTGACCGGCCTGCAGGTTCTCGTGGGCAACGGGCTTCCCGGTCTGGAAGGCGTCAAGGCACGGGCCCTCGTGGGCCTCGAGCTCGAAGAGCTCCAGCAGGCGCATGGCCTCACTCGACGAGGCCACCAGGCGGAGGTCTCCCTGGGGAGAGGCCAGCATCACGCCGGCGGCGGACGCTCCGAGCAGGTCTACGCATCGGTCGGCCAGGCCGGTGAGCAGGTCGACGACGTCGTAGTCCTGCACCAGGATGTCGGCCATCTCGACGAGCGCCTGGACCACTTCAGTCTCTCGCGTCATGTTCCGCAGCCTCCTGAATCGCCCACGAACCGGGCACGGGAGTCGACGGAAGGTGGGGGCTGGATCGTGGGGCGGAGTCTACCTACTCCCCGCCCAACTCCCTACCGGCCAACCAGTGCCCATGGGCTCAAGAAAGTCGTTCTGGCTCGGAGCGCCCGGGGCCTGCTCCGGTTCGTCGACGATGGGCCTGCTCCGGTTCGTGGACGATCTGGTTCTGCCTCATACCTGGGCCTGCCTGCACTCTTGGACTGGGAGCCGGCACCATGGGCCTTGCCCCGTCCGGAGCCCGTGTCTAGCCTGGTACGAGCGGCCCTCCACCGCCGCACCCGCCCCGGACCTCGGCGGCCACCAACGTGGATCCCGGAGGCTCGTGTGGATCGTGGTGAGGTCGCAGGGGAGCGCAAGCTCGGAGGGCGGATGCTGGTCGGAGGGGCTCCCGTCCTGGTGAACGTGAGGAACCGCTTCGACGGGCACTGGTCGGCCGGATTCCAGATCGTGGAGACCCTCGCCGACCATGACGACGGACCGAGCTTCAAGCTGCGGCGGCTCTCCGACGGCCGCGTGCTGCCCGGCCTCTTCCACGCCACGGAGATCGCCATCGAGTAGACCCCCCGTGCTGGAGAGCCCACGCTTTCGGACGCAGACCCGCCGTGCTCGTCATGGTCGGGCCTGCGGCCGCTCGACCCGGTGCAGGCGTTCGAGCACCCTCTGCAGGTAGTAGTCAGGGGATCGGGGGACCTCGGGGTCCACCTCGCCCGTTCCGTCGGCCCCGATCCGCCTCACCCAGCGCTCGACCCACCACAGGGCGGAGCCCAGCAGCGTGACCGGTAGCCACCAGTCGACCCGCGCCGCCACGTGGTGGAAGAGCTCCGGTTGTTCGCTGCCGGTCCGGTAGCCGGTCCAGAACACCTCGCGCTGGTCTGCGGAGAGTCCGTTCTGGTCGAACAGATAGGCGATCTCGTCCGCCGGGTCCCCCAGGCGGGAGTACTCCCAGTCGATCAGCACCGGGTCCGGGCACCACAGGACGTTGCCCGGACCGACGTCTCCGTGCAGCAGCACCAGGGGCTCGCCGGTCAGGAAGCCGGCGGATCGTCGCGCCGGCTCCCATCCCGCCCTCAACGAGTCGGCGATCCGACGCAGGCCGGTCTGGACCGGGGAGGGAAGCGGGTCGCGCACCCAGGCCAAGCGGTGGAGGATCGACTCGAGCCGACCCTCGGCGTACGACACCAGGTCCCCGGCCTCGAGGCCCCGGTCGGCCAGCCCGACCGCGGGCCGGCCGTGGACCCAGGCCAGGGTGGAACCGAGCGCCCGGATCTCGTCCGGTCGGGCCGAGCTCAGCTCGATCGGGTGCCCGTCGACGAACTGCATGCACATGGTCGGGGTGTCGAACCAGGGGCCGGACGGGCTGAAGTCGTACAGCCGGGGGGCGGCGGTGCCGGCCACCGCTTCGAGCACGGCCGCCTCCCGCCCGGCCTGGGCCCGATCCTGGGGCTGGTGACCGTAGGAGACCCGGACGACGACCTGCTCCAACGCGCCGTCGGCGCCCGCATAGGACACCTGGTAGACGGCGTGGCGGTTGCCCTCCTCGAACCGGGTGGCGGCCCCTATCCGCTCGGGGGCACAGCCGACCACCGCCGACACGTAGCCCCGGAGGCGGCCGAGGGGGATGTCGTCGCTGGGTTCGGCCATCGGGGCCAATCCTTCCCCGGCACGACCGACGCCCTCCCCAGGGTGACCAAGCTCCCGAACGACCGGGCCGGGGCGTCGTTGCCTGGGGGACATATGCAGGTAACGGAGGCGGCCCTGTTCGCCGAGGTGCTGTCCGACGACGCCGGGGCGAGGAGCAGGAAGGTCCACCTGGATCAGGGCAGCGAGAGCTCCATCGGCCTCGCCGGCGGACGCACGTCGTAGTACCGGGCCAGGTCGGCCGGCATCACGTGGGTGGGGTCGCGGTCGAAGATCGCCCCCGTCCGCTCCTCCGCCCGCGCCACCAGTCCCGAGCAGATTTCGGTGCCGTCCAGCTCGAAGCTGAGGCGGGAGCCGGTGGCCACCGTGAAGAGGATCGACACCATGGTGAGGTGACCGAAGCGCTGGTGGCTGGCCGCCGCCCACTCGGCGAAGGCCACCGCCTCGGCCCGGTCGTGGTCGTCGGCGTCCACGTGCACCACCCGGTACTCGACGTCGCGGTACTCGGACGCTGACACCCGTTGCACGCCGCGGTGCACCGCCTCGATGAGCTCGCCCTCGGTCGACACCACCAGAGCGGCGTGGCTCCAGAAGGCGAACTCCTTGTCCTCGCCGCTGAGCATCCGCCGCTGGCAGACCCGGATGAAGCGTGACAGGAGCGCCTGACGATGGGTCAGGAGGAAGTCCCCCGGCCGCCACTCGGTCGCCTCGGCGCCCGGCGGGTACCTGTCCACTCCCAGGTGCCGGACGGGGGCGAAGTTGGGATGCCTGCTCATCGGCGGGGTCCTCCTGGTGCTGGGGTCTCGCTACCGGCCTCGACCTCGGCGAGGTCGATGGTCGGACCGGTGTGTGCCGGCGGAGTGGTGTGCGCCGGCTGGTGGCGCTCCAGCGTGGCGAGGCCCGTCTCGGTCCACTGCAGCCACGCCGCCGCCCCCATCCGCCGATGGATGACCCGGGCGGAGCGGAACGCCTGTTGGGCCCGTTCCCAGTCGCCCGTGGTGACGGCCAGCTCGCCCACGACCCGGTCCACCGCTCCCAGGCAGGCGAACCCGGCTCCCACGACCACGTTGCGGCCGGCGGCCGGGGCGAGTATGGAGAGCAGGTCGGCCGCCTTCCTGGCATCGCCCGAACGTGACACCGCCTCCCCCAGGAGAGTCAGCGTCACCAGCCAGTTGGTGTCCCGAGGCACCGACTTGAAGCCGTCGCGCCCCAGCTCGGCCACCATGGCGGCGCTGGCTTCGTGGCGCCCCGAGTGGGCCAGCGCCAGGGCCAGGGCCGCCCGCCAGGCGGGCACGAACGGGGAGGCGGCGGCGTAGTCCCACAGGGCCGGCTCCAGCTCGGCCAGGCGTCCCTGGTGCAGGCGCAGGACGAAGAGTTGGGCGGCGTAGGCGTTGAGGGCGTTGTCGGCCTGCGAGCGCTGGCCGGTCTCGAGGGCCTCGGCGGCCAGGTGCTCGGCCTCCTCCAGCCGGCCAGCCAGCAGGGCCCGCATAGCCCGGTACACCGCCACCTGCCAGAGGTAGCGGGGTTGGCGGAGCTCCGCTACCAGCGCCTCGAGCAGCCTCTGCTCCTGGTCGACGCCGCCGATGTCGGTCAGGGCCAGCCGGTCGAGGAGGTGGTAGTGCCGCGCCGTCACCTCAGACTCGCGGTCGCCCGTCTCCACCGCTAGCGCCAGCATCTCCGAGGCCAGGGCCTCCTGTTCGACCAGGCGGTCGGGACCGAGGACGAAGTGCCGGTTGCCGAGGACGGTTATGAGGGTGCGGGGATCGCCGGCCTGCCTGGCCGCCGCCACCGCCCGGGCCGACAGGGCCTCGGAGGAGGCGAAGTCGCCGAAGCAGCGCTCCATGGCCAGTCGGGCCAGCACCCTGGCGGCCACACCCGGGCGGCGGTCACCGAGGGCGGCCAGGGCCGCCTCCAGCGCCATGACCACCTCGGGGTCGGGAAGGCTCAGCGTCGCCGGCCCGGCAAGGGTGAGGGCGGCTTCCGCCTCCCAGACCGGATTCCCGACAGCGCGCGCCGCTTCGATGGCCGCCGGCACGACCTGGCGGGCGCCTGCGGTCTCCCCGGCCCGGGCGAGGGCGTCGGCGAGGTGCACGAGGACCCTGGCGCGGGCCGACGGGTCGGGGGCTCCAGCGTCGATCAGCTCGCAGGCCCGGCGGTAGTGGAGGGCGGCGTCCTCGTAGGCGAGCTGGTGCAGGGCCTCATCGCCGGCCCGCTCGCAGTACCGGGCCGCCCGGGCCGGACCCGCCACCGAACGGGCCTCGTACCAGTGGTGGGCCAGCGCCCCCGCCGGCGCCTCCCCCTCCTCGAGGTGGCGGGCCAGCCGCTCGTGCAGGCGCACCCGCTCGAGGGTGGGTACGGCGGCGGCGATCGTGTCCCGCACCAGCGGGTGTGAGAGCACCAGCCCGTTGCCCCCGTCGTCGGCCACGACGAGGTTGGCACCGCCCGCCTCGGCCAGACCGGCGACCACGTTCTCGCGGTCGATCCCCAGGACGGCCGACATGGCGTCGGCGTCGATCCTCGCCACGGCCAGGCTGAGCAGGTCGACCACCCGGGCCGCCGCCGGGCTCAGGCCGGCGATGCGGGAGCGGATGAGGCTGTCGACCCCGGACGGCGCGCCCATGCGCTCCAGCACGGCTGTGTCCCCGAGTGGCGGGGCGTCGTCCCCCCCGTCGAGGAGCTGACCGATGATCTCCTCGACGAAGAAGGGATTGCCGCGGGTCTCGGCCTCGATCGCCTGCAGGAACTCCTTGGGCGGCTCCTGGCCCGCCTGGGACCTGACGAGGTCGCCGATGTCCCGCATGCCGAGGCCGGCCAGGGTCACCTTCTCCAGCCGTCCCTGCCGGTCGAGGTCCGCCATCATGTCGGCCAGCTCGGCGGAGAGCTCGGTCGGGGCGTCGCGGTAGGTGAGCAGCAACAGGAGCGCAGACGGCTCGGGGTGGCAGGCCAGGTGGTGGAGCAGGAGGACGGTCGACCGGTCCGCCCAGTGGGCGTCGTCGACCACCAGCACGAGCGTTGCCCCGGAGGCGATCGAGGCCAGCGTCGCCGACACCGCCTCGAAGAGCCGGAACCGGTCCTCTCCCTGCCCGGCCGCCGGCTCGGGCCATCCGCCGTCGTCGGGGAAGAGCGATGGCAGGACGCGGGCGAGCTCGGACCGGCGGCCTCCGGCGTGGCTCGCCAGCCGGTCGGCGCCCTGGCTGGCGGCGAACCCCAACAGCGCCTCGGCGACCGGCTCGTAGGGGAGCACGGCCTGGCGCCGGCAGCGCCCGGCCATGACGCTGCCGCCGTTGGCCACGACCGCCTGGGCCAGCTCACCGGCCAGCCTGGTCTTCCCGATGCCCGGCTCACCGCTGATGCCCGCGACCTGGCGCCGGCCGGTGCTGGCTCTCTGCCACGCCGCCTCGAGGGTGGCCAGCTCCGAGCGCCGGCCGGCCAAGGCCACCCGCCTCCTGGTCTGCAGCGCCGGTGGGGGCGGCCCGGCCGCGGCAGGGAAAGGTCGGTCCGCCGGCGCGGGTACGCCCGCGGCGCTCGGCGGCTGGGACGGAGCGGGACCGGCGCTCGCCGGTCCGGGGTGGTCGGCTTCGAGGGAGGGGTCCTGGGCCAGGATCGCCGCCTCCAGTGCCTGCAGGCGACGGGAGGGGAGAAGCCCGGCCTGGTCGGCCAGCCGGAGGCGGAGCGACTGGTAGGCGCGCAGGGCGTCGGCCTGGCGACCGCTGCGGTAGAGGGCCAGCATCTCCAGCTCCACCACCGACTCCCGTAGCGGATGCAGGCCGGCGAGGCTCGCGATGTCGATGGCCGCCTCGGCGGGACGGCCGAGGGCCAGCAGGGCCTGGGCGCACAGCTCGGCCGCTCCGACCCTCAGCTCGGCGAAGCGGGCCGACTCGGTGACGGCGAAGGGAAGATCGCCGAACTCGGACAGTGCCTCGCCCGACCACAGCGCCAGCGCCGAGCGCGCCTTGACCAGCGAGTCCCCGGCCCGCCCGGCGTCGAGGAGGTGCCGGGCCTCGTCCAGGGTCTCGACCGCGTGCAGCGCATCGACGCAGCCGCGAGGGACCGCAAGCAGGTAGCCGTGGCCGGTGCTCACGAGGACCGACTCCCGGGCGCCGCCGGTCAGGGGGGCCAGTGCGGCCCTCACCGAGGACGCCGCCGTCTGCAGGGAGGCCCGGGGCGATGCCGGCTGGTTGTCGGCCCAGAGGCATGCGACCAGCCGATCGATGTCGACGGCGCGACCGGCCTCCAGGGCCAGCACGGCGACGAGGGCGCGCTGCCTCAGGCGCCCCAACTGGACTCGGCTTCCGTTCGCCTCGACCGCAAGGCGGCCGAGGAGCTGTATTCGGATGTCCATTGCGAGCGGGCTTGTCCGGTAGTTGGAGGATAACGACCCCCGGGCCGATCGCATAGGACGTGCATCAGGGGGGTCGCCCCGCTGGCCGTCCACCCCGGGCCGTCGACCTGGTCCCTCGGGTTGGCGGTCGGCTTCGTCCGTCGAGCGGGCGCCTGTCGCATCCCGCGTGTTGAGCCGGTGTGAAGGGGACTGTTGAGCACGGCGTCGCACCATGGCGCCATGACCACCACAACCGCCCCTGAGATCCGCACCACCAGGTTCGGCCGGCTCCTTTCGGTGTACCAACCGATCGTCGACCTCCGCACCAGGACCGTCCTGGGCTACGAGGCCCTGGCCCGCTTCTCCGATTCGGCACCGGATGCGGCCTTTGCCGAGGCTGAGCGGTGTGGGCAGCTGGTGGAATTGGAGAGCCAGGCCCTGCAGGCCGCGCTGGCCGGTCTCGACGATGTGCCCGAGGGCTGCTTCCTCAGCGTCAACGTCTCGCCCGCCACCGTCCTGTCGGACGGCTTCGGCGCCCTGTTGGCCGGTCGGCCCGTGCGCCGCCTGGTGGTCGAGGTGGTGGAGACGACACCGGTGCCCTGTTACGACGCCCTGGTTGATGCGCTCCGGCCCTGGCGCGGCGCCGGCCTGCGAGTGGCGGTGGACGACCTCGGTTCGGGCTTCGCCCGTCTGAGCCACCTCACCCGTCTCCGCCCCGACGTCGTGAAGCTCGACCGGGCGTTGGTGTCCGGGCTGGACGGGCGTCCGCTGGCCCAGGCCATGGCCGCCACTCTTTCCCGCTACGCCCGCACCTCCGGGGTGATGCTGGTCGGCGAGGGGGTCGAGGAGGAGGCCGAGGCGGCCGCCCTCACCCTCGCCGGCGTTTGCGTCGGACAGGGCTGGCTGTTCGGCCGACCCGGTCCCCTTCGGTCCCGGTGAGCTCCGGCCCGGACGGCGAGGGTCTGGTGCCGGGTCGGGCGCCCCTTTTCGTAGCCGGGCCCGCCCGGATGATCAGGTGTTGGGAGCGATCAGGTACTTCTGGCCGGTGGCCTGGCGGCTGTAGGTGGCCACGGCGTCGAGGTCGAGCGCCCCGGCGAGGGACACCGTCCGGTCGAAGCGGCTGGCGAAGGTTGTGGTGATGCCGTCCGCCACCCGCCGGCGCATGGCGTCGACCTTCTCCGGACCGACCTTGAGGAGGAACGGGGTCAGCAGCCAGCCGCCGACGCCCCAGGCCATGCCGTAGGTGCGGGAGAGCTCGGTCGGGGTCCGGTCCAGCCCGCCGTATATGTAGACCTGCTTGTGCACCGAGGACCCGTAGCGGCTGAAGGCGGCCCCGGCACTGGCCGCCGCCTCCATGGCGGTCAGGACGCGGCTGGCCATGGTTCCCCCGCCGATGGCGTCGAAGGCCAGGGTCGCCCCCGTCCTTCTGACCGCCCCGATCAGCTCGTCCATGAACTCGGCCCGGCTGGAGTCGACCACCTCGCTGGCACCGGCGTCGGTTAGGAGCTTCGCCTGGGCGTCGGATCTCACGATGCTGACCAGGGGGACGTCCTCCTCGAGGGAGAGGCGGTTCAGCATCTGGCCCAGGTTGGATGCGGCAGCGGTGTGCACCAGGGCCCGGTGGCCCTCCATGCGCATGGTCTCCACCATGCCCAGGACCGTCATCGGGTTGACGAAGGCGGCCGCTCCTTCGGCGGCCCTGGTCCCCTCGGGCAGCTCGAGGCAGGCGGCGGCGTCGACGGTGCGGTACTGCGAGTACATGGCTCCACCGGCGACGGCGACCACCTTGCCCATCAGCGCCTGGGCGCCGGCACCGGGTCCGGCTGCCACCACCGTTCCTGCCCCCTCGTTGCCCACCGGCAGCGACTCTCCGACGCGCGCTGCCGAGGCCCGGGCCGCCGCCTCGGGCAGCGGGGCGCTGAGCACCGGCCGGTCGCCGCTTCCGGTGAGCTTGGCCCCGCCCAGGTCGGCGCCGGCCAGCAGCAGGCCCAGATCGGACGGGTTGATCGGCGCCGCCTCCACCCGGAGCACCACCTGGTTGGCCTCGGGGGCGGCCACGTCGACCTCCTCGACCGACACCTCGACGGTGCGCGAGGCGGTGACGAGCGAGCGCAGCTGCAGCGCCCGCCGTGGTAGCTGGTCGGCCATGTCGGTCCTCCGATCCACGGGCGCCCGACCGTAGTGGGCGGGAGGGGCGGAGCTCCGGTCGCCGCCAAACCGGCTCGGCGAGCTGGGCGGCCGCGCCGCCGGAGCCGGCGGGCCGGTTGGCGCCGGGGCCGGCGCGGGGGAAGGGGATCCGGTGATCGGGGAGGCGGCGACGGTACGTTGCGTTGATGGGCCGGGCCCCTGCTCACCCGGTGGTGGTGGATGCCGACCGGGCACCCGACTACGCCGGCCTGCTCGAGCGCGCCCCGGCCGTGCTGGTCAGGGGCGACGCCGCCACCGCCCTGTCCGAGTTCCCCGCCGGCCGGGTCCAGACAGTCGTCACTTCTCCGCCCTACTGGTCGCTGCGGGACTACGGCATCGCCGGCCAGATCGGTCTCGAGGGATCGGTGGACGAGTTCCTCAAGTCGCTGGTGAAGGTGTTCGACCAGGTGTGGCGGGTGCTGCGCGACGACGGGACGCTGTGGCTGAACATCGGCGACTCGTACACCTCGGGCGGGCGCACCTGGCGCGCCCCCGACCGCAAGAACCCGGCCCGGGGCATGGAGGTGCGCCCGCCCACCCCGGACGGCCTCAAGCCCAAGGATCTGGTCGGCATCCCCTGGCGGCTGGCCCTCGCCCTGCAGGCCGCCGGCTGGTACCTGCGGGCCGACATCGTCTGGTACAAGCCCAACTGCCAGCCCGAGTCGGTGCGGGACCGGCCCACCCGCAGCCACGAGTTCGTGTTCCTCCTCACCAAGTCCGAGCGCTATCGCTACAACCTCGACGCCGTGCCCGGTCCCAACGGCCGCCGGCTGCGCACGGTATGGGACATCAACACCCGGGCCCGCTCCGACGCCCATTTCGCCGCCTTCCCGCCCGGGCTGGTGGAGAACTGCATCCGGCTCGGCACGTCGGGCGGGGACCTGGTGCTCGACCCCTTCGCCGGCTCGGGCACCACCGGTGAGGTGGCCGCCCGCCTGGGCCGGGCCTTCGTCGGGGTGGAGCTGAACCCCGACTACCTGGCCATGGCCGAGCGCCGCATCGCCGCCGCCTCAGTCGAGGGCGCCGGCGGCCCTTAGGGCGGCCACCTCGGCGGCGGGGTAGCCGAGCAGGTCCACCAGGACATGGTCGGTGTGCTGGCCGAGGCACGGCGCCGGGGCGTGGGGCCCCGACGCCGAGCCGGCGAAGGCGGTCGGCTGGGCCTCGTAGTGGCAGGGACCCATGGCCGGATGATCGTGGGCCACGAAGAACCCCCGCTGCCACAGCTGGTCGTCGGCCGCCGCCTCGCTGGTGCGGGCCACCACGGCGGCCGGTATCCCGGCCCCGCACAGCCGGGCCTCGAGGGCGGCGCCGTCGTGCTTCTTCGTCCACTCCGACAGGGCGGCGTCGATGCCGTCGGCGGAGGCCCGCCGGCGCTCCAGCTCGTCGAACTCGGGCCCCGAGAAGTCGGACAGCGGCGCCATGCCGCACAAGGCCCGCCACTGCTCGGGGGTCTCCACGGCGACGGCTATCCAACGGCGGTGGCCGGCCACCGGGTAGGCGCCGTGGGGTGCGGCCACCGGGCTGTCGAGGCCGACCGGCGTCGCCGTGCGGCCGTTGACGGTCTGGTCGAGGACCAGGGGCTCGATGAAGCGGATGGACGCCTCCACCTGGGCCAGGTCGAGGTGCACGCCCCGGCCCGTCTGCCGGCGCCGGTGGACGGCCGCCGCCAGGGCGGCGATGCCGTACTTGGGCGCCACCACGTCGGTGTAGGCGCCCAGGTTGATCGGCCGGCGGCCGGGCCAACCGGTGACGGTGGAGATGCCGGCCAGGCCGACGCCCTGCTGGCCGAAGCCGGCGAAGTCGGCCATGGGACCGCTCTGGCCCAGAAGGGAGGCGCTGAGCATGATCAGCTCGGGGCGGCCGGCGCTTACGGTGGCGTAGTCGAGGCCGAGCTTGGCCATGGTGCCGGGGGAGAAGCTCTCCAGCACCACGTCGGCCCAGTCGACCAGCCGCTGGCGACCTGCCTCCCCTCGGCCGTGCCCAGGTTGAGCGACAGGCCGAGCTTGCCTGCGTTGAAGTGGGCGTACCAGTGGCTGTCGTCGATGCCCTTGGCGTCGCCCTTGAACGGAGGAAGGACGCGGGCCACGTCGGTGCGCTTGGACGACTCCACTCTCACCACGGTGGCGCCGTGGTCGGCCAGGGCCCGCCCGATGGTCGGACCCACCGCCACCCAGCTGAAGTCGGCCACCTTGAGCCCGGACAAGGCGCCCGGCCGGCGACCGTCGGACCCCGTCCGGGGACCTGCCGGCGGGGCGGAGGCCGGCCGGCCCTCGGTGGCCTCGGCCCAGGCCAGCGGGCGGCCGCGGTCCTCCCCCAGGGCCGGCGCCGGCGCCGGGGGCCGGTCGAACAGGAGCGGCCTCACCGCCGGGCCGGGATGGGTGCGCCCGCCGATGTCGGACCAGAACCCGCGGGCGGCCAGGTGCGGGTCGGCCACCAGGTCGGCGGTGGTCAGCAGCGGGCCCATGCGGAAGTCGCCCTCGTGCGCCAGCCGGTAGAGCTCGGCCTTGGTATGGCGCCGGAACCAGCCGGCCAGCAGCTCGAGGGCGGCCCTCACCACGTCGTCGTCGCAGCGGCCCCGGAGCACGTCGGCGGCCAGGCGCGGCCAGTCGATGGCGGCGACGGCCGGATCGAGGGGCCCTTCGGCGGCCAGCTCGCCCATGATGTGCTCGGCCAGGGGCAGGGCGCCGGCCCCGAGGGGTGCGGCCACGAAGCCGTCGGCGCACTCCCACATGTCGGGCAGCAGCTCGAGGCGCCGGGCCCGGCGTTCGAGGCCGGCCGCTTCGGCGTCGGCGTCGACCTCGGGATCGAGCAGGGCGCCGGAAACGCTGCCGAAGAGGGTGTGAACCATCACCGCCTGCACCGACACGTCGAGGTGCTGGCCGGCCCCCGAGCGCTGCCGCTCGACCAGGGCCACCACTGCGTCGGCGGCCGCCTGCACGCCGGCGTGGTAGTAGGCCTGGGGATGGCCGATGGGGATGGGCGGGCGGTCGCCGTCGACCTGGGAGACCATGCGCCCGGAGGCGGCCTCGGCGGTGAGCTCGGTCGCCGGCCAGCCGGCCTTGGGCCCGGTGGACCCGTAGGCCGTCACCGACACGTGCACCAGGGCGGGGTTTAGGGCGGCCAGACGCTGTGGGCCCAGGTCCCAGGCCTCCGTCGTCCCCGGCCGGAACGACTCGACCATCACGTCGGCGGCGACGACCAGCTCGGCCAGCCGGGCCCGGCCCTCATCGGAGGCCAGGTCGAGGACGAGGCTGGCCTTGCCTGCGCCGACGGCGGCCCAGTACAGCGACTCGCGGCTGCGCTCGTCGAAGGGCGGCCGCCGCCGGGCCACGGCCCCTTCGGGTGGCTCGACCTTGAGCACGTCGGCGCCCAGCTCGGCCAGGGTGCGTCCGGTGAGCTCGGCCTCGACCCCGGCCAGGTCGAGCACCCGGACACCGTCGAGGGGGCCACCATCGGCGTGCATCGATCCCCTCCGTCCTCGCCCGTCGGTGGTGGCGGGACGAAGCCGCCGCCGCCAGGGGCCGGACTCTACCGGCGCGACCCGCCTGGACACCGGGCCCGATGGTCGGCCCGGCTGCCCAGTTACCGGCCGCCGGGCCGGGGCCGGCGGGGGGGCGGGCCACGACCTCGTCCCAGGACCCGGACCAGGCCTGCGTAGTCCGTAGAGGCCAGGCCTACATGGTCCGAACGGGTCCTTGTCGCCCTCCACCGACCCCAGGAAACTCTTGTGTTGTGGCCCCCGCCTCATGGTCGAGCAGTTCCGAGCTGAACGAGGCGCCGGCGCCAGGCCGGGGTGATGGCCCCCTCGAGGAGGTGCTGCTCGGCCTGCTGGAGCGCCATCCCGACGCCCGTCTGGCCGCCCTGGCCGGCGACAGGGTGCCCGAGCTGGTCGACCTGCCGGCGAGCGTTCCGGTCGACGGCCGCCCGGTGGTGATCGGCCAGCAGGTGCGCCAGCTGGTGGCGCCGGTGGACCGAGCGGCGGTGGTGAGGCTGTGGGCCGAGGCCAGGGCCCGGGGGGCCGGTGTCGCTCCGGTCACCCTGCAGGGCGAACCGGAGGTGCCGGGCTCGTTGTACATGCTCGACCTGCGGGCGACCCACGGGGCCATGGTGCTGGTCTTCCACCCGGGCCCGCCGGAGGAGGCCGATCGCGAGGCCGTCGCATCCGTCCGGCTGCCCGTCCTGCCGGCCCGCTTCGCCCGGGCCCGCAAGGACGCCACCGCCATGTTCGTCGCCGTGGATCCGGCCCTGACCGAGATCCTCGGCTGGACCGAGGACGAGCTGGTCGGCCACCGGGCCATCGAGTTCATCCACCCCGACGACGTCGACAACGCGCTGGCCAACTGGATCGAGATGCTGGAGCGGCCGGGGCCGGCGCCGTCACTGCGCCTGCGTCACCGCCACCGCGAGGGGTCCTGGGTGTGGATGGAGGTGACCAACGTGAACCTGCTGTCCAGCCCCGACGCCGGCTACGTGGTCGCCGACATGGTCGACATCTCCGACGAGATGGCCGCGCACGAGGCGGTGCGGGCCCGCGAGCAGCTGCTGGCCCAGGTGACCGAAACCGTTCCGGTGGGCCTCTTCCACGCCGACACCACCGGCAACCTGCTGTTCTCCAACCGCCGCATGGCCGAAATCACCGGCGTCCCCCTCGACGCCCACCTCGACCAGCTCGTGGCGGTGGTGGCCAAGGCCGACCGGCCCCGCCTGGAGGGGGCCCTGCTGGCGGTGTCCAAGGGGGCCGAGGCCGACCTCGAGCTCTCGCTGCTGCCACCCGACGGGCACACCCGCTTCTGCGCCGTCAGCCTCCGTCCCCTGCGGGGCTCGACCGGCGCGGTCACCGGGGTGACCGGCTGCCTCGAGGACACCACCGCCGTGGTGCGAACGAGGCGCGAGCTGGAGGCCCAGATCGCCCGCGACGGCCTCACCCGCTGCCTCAACCGGGCGACCACCCTGGCCCGGCTGCAGGAGATCCTCGACAACCAGGAGGACGGGCAGGCCTACGGCACGGCGGTGATCTTCATGGACATGGACCGGTTCAAGCCGGTCAACGACAGCCACGGCCACGCCGTGGGCGACGAGGTGCTGGTGCGGATGGCCGAGCGCATCCGCTCCTCGGTGCGCGCCGGCGACCTGGTCGGTCGCTTCGGGGGGGACGAGTTCGTGGTGGTCTGCCCGGGGGTGAGCGGCTCCGAGCAGGCCCTCGACATCGCCCGGTCGCTGGCGGCCCGGGTGCTCGGCCCGGTGCGCATCCGCGACCGCAGCGTGGACGTGCAGGCCAGCTTCGGCGTGGCCTTCACGGTGGCGGCGGGGATGGAGGCCGCCCGGGTGATCGAGGAGGCCGACGGGGCCATGTACGACTCCAAGCGGCAGGGCCGGGCCGAGCCGGTCATGGCCGTGGTCTCCTAACCCTCAGCGCCGGGGGCGGGCGGCGGCCCAGGTCGGGCCCACTGTCCCGGCCGTTGTCAGTGCCTACCCATACCCTCGGAGCCAGAGGCGGACTGGCCAATGCTCTACGTACACCGCTCGGAACGGGCCGACCACCTGGTCGAGGCCCTGGGCGACCTGCTCATCGATCCGCTCGCGGATCCCATGGAGGCCGAGGTGGTGGCGGTCCCGACCCGGGGCGTCGAGCGCTGGGTCACCCAGCGGCTCTCCCACCGGCTGGGGGCGGCCGACGGCGACGGGGTGTGCGCCAACCTGCGCTTCCCCTTCCCGGGCGTGCTGGTGGGCTCGGCCACCGCCTCGGCCTGCGGGTTCGACGAGGAGAGCGACCCGTGGCCGCCGGAGCGGTCGGTCTGGCCCCTGCTCGAGCTGGTCGACCGCCACCTGGGCGACGCCTTCCTCGCCCCCCTCGAGGCCCACCTGCGCCACTCCTCCCCGGCGGGCGAGGTGCGCCGCTTCGGGGTGGTGCGCCATCTGGCCGACCTCTACGACCGCTACGCCGTGCACCGGCCCGACCTGGTGCGGGCCTGGCTGGACGGCGGCGACTGGGCCGGAAGGTCCGATCCGCAGCGGGCGTGGCAGGCCCAGCTGTGGGTCATGCTGCGCGACCGCATCGGGGTCCCCAGCCCGGCCGAGCGCTTCGAGACGGCCTGGGCCAGGCTGGCCGACGAGCCCGGCCTGGTCGAGCTCCCCGAGCGCCTGTCCCTGTTCGGCCTGACCCGGCTGCCGGCCAGCCACCTGCGGGTGCTCGAGGCGGTCGCCGTCCGGCGCGACGTCCACCTCTTCCTCCTCCACCCCTCGGCCGCCCTGTGGGACGCGGTGGCCGGGCGGGACCCGGACCGGGTGGTCATGGCCCGGGCCGGCGACCCGACCACCGACCTGGCCTCGCATCCGCTGCTGCGCTCCTGGGGGCGCGACGCCCGCGAGATGCAGCTGGTGCTGCGGGCCCACGGGGTGGCCGACGGCGAGCACCGCCCGGTGGCCGACCGGCCCGACACCCTGCTCGGCCGGCTGCAGGCCGACATCCGGGCCGACCGCCGCCCCCCCGGCTGGCATCCGCCGGCGGATGGGGCAGACCCCCGCCCCGTCCTGTCCCCCGACGACGACAGCCTGCGGGTGCACGCCTGCCACGGCCGGGCCCGCCAGGTGGAGGTGGTGCGCGACGCCGTGCTCCACCTGCTGGCGGCGGATCCGGGCCTCGAGCCCCGCGACGTGGTCGTGATGTGCCCCGACATCGAGGCCTTCGCCCCCCTGGTCCACGCCGCCTTCGGGGCCGGCGCCCGCGGCGACGGGCCGGACGAGGCCCCGTCGGGGCCGCCGGCGCTGCGGGTGCGCCTGGCCGACCGCTCGCTGCGCCAGACCAACCCCCTGCTGGCGGTGGCGGCCCACCTGCTCGAGCTGGCCGACAGCCGGGTGACGGCGTCCGAGGTGCTCGACCTGGCCTCGCGCCAGCCGGTCGGCCGCCGCTTCCAGCTGGACGAGGAGGACCTGGCCCGGGCCGAGCGCTGGGTCGGGGGGACGGGCGTCCGCTGGGGGCTGGACGCCGAGCACCGGGCGGCCTGGCAGCTGGAGCGGGTGGACGCCAACACCTGGGCCGCCGGGCTGGACCGGCTCCTGCTCGGCGTGGCCATGACCGAGGAGGGCCAACGGCTGGTCGCGGACGTGCTGCCCTACGACGACGTTTCCGGCACCGAGGTCGATCTGGCCGGGCGCCTGGCCGAGCTGGTCTCGAGGCTGGGGCGGGCCCTGGACCGGCTGTCGAGCGCCCAGACGGTGTCCTCCTGGGCCGAGGCCCTGGCCGAGGCAACCGAAAGCGTGGCCGCCGCCGCCCCGGCTGACGCCTGGCAGCACGAGCAGCTGCACCGCGTGCTGGCCGAGGCGGTGCGGGAGGCCACTGCCGGCGCCAGCGGCCGGGCGGCGGGGCCCGGCGGGTCGGCCCTCTCGCTGGCCGAGGCCCGCGAGCTGCTGGGCGAGCGCCTGCGGGGGCGTCCCACCCGGGCCAACTTCCGCACCGGCGACCTGACCATCTGCACCCTGGTGCCGATGCGCTCGGTGCCACACCGGGTGGTCTGCCTCCTCGGCCTCGACGACGGGGTGTTCCCCCGCCACCCGGAGCTGGACGGGGACGACCTGCTGGCGGCCGAGCCCCGGGTCGGCGACCGCGACGGGCGCAGCGAGGACCGCCAGCTGCTGCTCGACGCCGTGCTGGCCGCCACCGAGCACCTGGTGATCACCTACTCGGGACGGGACGAGCGCACCAACCAAGAGCGCCCGCCGGCGGTGCCGGTGGCCGAGCTCCTCGACGTCATCGACGCCACCGTGCGGTCGCCCGAGCCGGGCCGCCGGGCCCGCCAGGACGTGATGGTGCGCCACCCCCTCCAGTCCTTCGACCCCCGCAACTTCGGCGCCCCCGAGGGGCCGGGCCGGGGCGGCCCCTGGAGCTTCGACCCGGTGAACCTCGACGGGGCGCTGGCCCTCAGCCGGCCGCCGGCGCCGGCCCGGCCCTTCCTGGCCGGCCGGCTGCCCGACCGGGTGCAGCCGGTCATCGAGCTCGAGTCGCTGGTGCGCTTCGTGGAGCACCCCGTCAAGTCGTTCCTGCGCGAGCGGCTCGGCCTCTACCTCAACGGCTCGGTCGACCGGCTGCACGACGAGCTTCCCGTGGAGCCCGATCCGCTGGAGAAGTGGGGCATCGGCGACCGCATCCTCGAGGCCCGGCTCTCCGGCGCCGCCCTCGACCGGGCGCTGGCCGCCGAGCGGGGCCGGGGCCTGCTGCCCCCCGGCGCCCTGGCCGACCAGGTGCTGGAGGAGATCGTGCCCTGCGTCGAGTCGCTGGTGGCCGCCTTCGAGGCCCTGCCGTGTGCCAAGGCCGAGCCCCGGTCGCTGGAGGTCAACGTCACCCTGCCCGACGGGCGCTCGCTGGTGGGCACGGTGCCGGGGGTGCGCGACGGGGTCGTCCTGCGCTGCGTCTACTCCCGCCTGGCGGCCAAGCACCGGCTGGCCGCCTGGGTGCGGTTCCTGGCCCTCTCCGCCGGCCGGCCCGAGCTGGCGGCCGGGGCCCACACCCTGGGCCGGGGCCACCGCCGCCGCGACGGCACCTACGCGGTGGGCTCGGCCGAGCTGGGCTCTTTCGGCGGCGACGACGGGCGGCGGGCCGGCTCCGCCCTGGCCGCCCTCGCCGTCGTGGTCGACCTCTACGACCGGGGGATGCGCGAGCCGCTGCCGCTGTACTGCGACACCTCGGCCGCCTGGGCCGAGGCCGCCGCCGGCGCCAAGGAGCCGATGGAGGAGGCCGGCCGGTGCTGGCGCTCCAACTACGACGGGTTCAAGGGCGAGGACTCCGATCCCGAGCACGAGCTGGTGCTGGGCCCCGCCCGCCCGCTGTCGTCTCTCACCGCCGAGGCCCCCCTCCCCGACGAGGCCGGTCCGGGCTGGCCCGAGGACGAGCGCACCCGTCTGGGCCGCCTCGCCCGCCGGCTGTGGGATCCGCTGCTGGCCCACGAGCGGGCCGGATGACCGGCGCCCCGCCGCCGTTCGACGTTTGCGGCCCCATGCCCGGCCCCGGCATCACGGTGCTGGAGGCCAGCGCAGGCACGGGCAAGACCTTCACCATCGCCGCCCTGGCCACCAGGCTGGTGGCCGACGGCACGCCCCTGTCGGAGATACTGGCCGTCACCTTCACCCGCATGGCGACCGGCGAGCTGCGCGACCGGGTGCGGGCCCGCATGGTCGGCGCCGAGGAGGCCCTCGGTCGCTTGGTCGAGGCGGGCGAGGCCCCGCCGGCCGGCGACGACGTGCTGGCCCTGCTCGCCACCGGCGACGCCGACGAGGTCCGGGCCCGCCGCCGGCGGCTGGCCGAGGCCCTGGCCTCGTTCGACTCGGCCACCATCACCACCACCCACGGCTTCTGCCAGCTGGTGCTGGCCGGCCTCGGGGTGTGCGGGGCGGTGGCGGTGGGGGCCACCCTGCTCGAGGATCCGAGCGACCTGGTGGAGGAGGTCGTCGACGACCTTTTCGTTCGGGGGTGGCTGCGCTGGCGCCAGCTGCCGTTCAAGCGGGCCGAGGCCCTGCGCATCGCCCGGGCCAGCATGGCCAACCCGTCCACCGAGCTGGTGCCCGAGCCGGGCGACGACGCCGCCGGGTTGAGGCGCCGCTTCGCCGACGGCGTGCGCCAGCAGGTGGAGAGGCGACTGCTGGCCGCCAACCGCCTCACCTACGACGACCTGCTGGTCCGCCTGGCCGACACCCTCGAGGATCCCGAGCGGGGGGAGGCGGCCTGCGCCCGGCTGCGCCAGCGCTACCGGGTGGTGCTGGTGGACGAGTTCCAGGACACCGACCCGGTGCAGTGGAAGGTGGTGGAGCGGGCCTTCGGCACCGGCGCGACAACCCTGGTGCTTATCGGCGACCCCAAGCAGGCCGTCTACGCCTTCCGGGGCGCCGACGTGTACGCCTACCTCGAGGCGGCCCGGATGGCGGCCCGGCGCTTCACCCTGGTCTCCAACTGGCGCAGCGACGAGGACCTGCTGCGGGCCTTTGACGCCCTGATGGGACACGCCCACCTCGGCCATCCCGACATCCCCTACCGCACCGTGCGGGCGGCCGACGTCCACCGCCGGCCCGGCCTCGAGGGGGCACCCGTGGCGGCTCCGCTGCGGGCCCGCATCGTGCACAGCGCCGACCACCGGGGCCTGCGGATGACGGCCAAGCAGAACACCATCGTCAAGCCGGCGGCGGTGGACTTCGTCGCCGAGGACCTGGCCGGCGAGGTGGTGCGCCTCCTGTCGTCGGGGGCCGAGCTGGTCCGCTGGAGCGCCGGCGGCGAGGAGGAGTCCCGCCGCGCCCTGACCTGCGGCGACATGGCCGTGCTGGTGCGCAAGAACAGCCAGGCGGCGGTGGTGCAGCGGGCGCTGCGGGCGGCGGGGGTGCCGGCGGTCCTCTCAGGGATCGACTCGGTCCTCGACGCCCCCGGCGCCATCCACTGGCTGCGGCTGCTCGAGGCGCTGGAGCAGCCTGCCTCGCGGCCGCGGGCGGTGGCGGTGGCCCTCACGCCCTTCGTTGGCCTGAGCGCCGAGGAGGTCGCCTCGGCGGACGAAGCGTTGTGGGAGAGCGTGCACGACCGCCTGCACCGGTGGGCCGACGTGCTCCGCCGCCAGGGGGTGGCGGCCCTGTTCCACGCCGTCAATGCCGGCGAGGGGCTGCCCGCCCGCCTCCTGTCCGGCCCCGACGGCGAGCGGGAGCTGACCGACCTGGGCCACGTGGCCCACCTCCTGCACGCCGAGGGATCGGCGGCCCAGCTGGGCCCGCCCGCCCTGCGGGCGTGGCTGGCCCGCCGCATCGGCGAGGGCGACGAGGACGGCTCCGACGCCGAGGAGCGCAGCCGGCGGCTGGACTCGGACGCCGACGCCGTGCAGGTGCTCACCGTGCACCGGGCCAAGGGCCTCGAGTTCCCGGTGGTCTTCTGCCCGTTCCTCTGGGACGCCTGGACGCCGGCTGCCGGAGGCCCGGTGGTCTTCCACGACCCGGCCGACGACGACAGGCGCAAGCTCGACGTGGGCGGAAAGGACTGGCCCGGCTACGCCGGCCACCACCAGGCCGAGCTCAACGAGTCGCGGGGCGAGGACCTGCGCCACCTGTACGTGGCCCTCACCAGGGCGAAGCACCAGGTGGTGCTGTGGTGGGCGAGGGTCAAGGACTGCGAGGACTCCCCCCTCGGCCGGCTGGTGATGTTCGCCGGCGCCGACGGCACCATCCCGCCCCGGGGGCGCTTCGTGCCCCCGGACAACGCCGTGGCCGCCCGGTTCGAGGAGCTTGGCCAGTACGCGCCCGGCCGGATCAGCGTGGAGCGGGCCGGCGGCCTCGCCCTGGTGCGCGGAGGCCGCGACCAGCGCGGAGGCGGCGGCGTCGAACGGGGCGAGGCCGAGGCGGATCTCTCACCGCCCGAGGGGGATGGCGGCGCCGCCGGGCTGGGCCAGGGGGGAGTGGCGCTCGCCACCGCCGCCTTCGACCGCCCCCTCGACCTGGCCTGGCGGAGGACCTCCTACACCGCCATCACCACCGCCGCCCACGACGAGGCGGTGGGAAGCGAGCCCGAGGACCCCGGCCTGCTCGACGAGCCGGCGCCGCCATCCCCGGGCCCAGGGACGCCGGCGGCGGCCGCTCCTGCCGCTCCGTCCGGGCCGGGCGCCCCGAGTGGCGCCCCCGCCCCCGCTACGGGCCGGGGCTCCGACGCCGAGGCGCGCCAGCGGCCGCTCCCACTGGGCGAGACCCCGGCCGGGCCGGAGGTGGGGACCTTCGTGCACCGGGTGCTGGAGCGGGTGGACTTCGCCGCAACCGATCTCGACGCCGAGGTCGAGGCGGCGGTTGGCTCCGAGCTGCGCCACGGGCCGGCCGACATCGGTGAGCGCCTCCGCCTGCAGGCCGGGCTGGTCGCGGCCCTGCGCACCCCCCTCGGCCCTCTCGCCGACCACCGCAGCCTGGCCGGCCTGGGCCGGGCGGACCGGCTCGACGAGCTCGCCTTCGAGCTCCCGCTGGCCGGGGGCGACGACCCGGCCGGGCAGATCCTGATGGGCGACCTGGCCGCCCTGTTCGCCCGCCACACCCCGGCCGGCTCGCCGCTGGAGGGGTATGCGGCCCGGCTGGCGGACCCGGTGCTTGCCAGCCACCTGCGCGGCTACCTCAACGGCAGCCTCGATCTGGTGCTGCGGCTGCCGGCCGGCCCCGGCCGTCCCCCCCGCTGGCTGGTGGCGGACTACAAGACCAACCGGCTGGTCGACGGGGGCCAGCCCCTCACCTCCTGGCACTACCGGCCCGAGGCGGTGGCGGTCGAGATGCAGCGGGCCCACTATCCACTGCAGGCCCTCCTGTACACGGTGGCACTGCACCGCTACCTGCGCTGGCGGGTGGGCGACTACGACCCCGAGGTGCACCTGGGCGGGGTGCTCTACCTGTTCCTGCGGGGCATGGCCGGACCGGACACGCCGGTGGCCGACGGCCAGCCCTTCGGCGTGTTCGCCTGGCGGCCGCCGGCGGCGATGGTGGTGGAGCTGTCGGACCTGCTCCACCGGGGCTCGGTGGCGGCGTGACCGCGACCGACACCAGCCCGGCCGGCGCCGGTTGGGACCGGGACGCCGCCTACGTGCAGGATCTCGACGGCAGCGGCCTCCTGGGAGCGTTCAACCGGGCCGGCATCCTGGCCCCCGCCGACGTGCACGTGGCCCTGCGGCTGGCCCGGCTGGTCGGCGAGGACAGCGAGGAGGTGCTGCTCGGCGTCGCCTTCGCCGTGCGGGCGCCCCGGGTCGGCCACGTCCGGGTGGAGCTCGGCCTGGTGCGCGACACCGCAGCGGTGGACGTGGAGGACGCCGTCGACGTCGACGCCCTACCGTGGCCGGCCACCGCCGGGTGGTGCGCCGCCCTGGCCGCCAGCCCGCTGGTGGCGGTGGGCGCCGACGGTCCGGACGACCGGCCCCTGCGCCTGGTCGGCCAGGCGTTGTATCTCGACCGCTACTGGCGCGACGAGGGCGAGGTCGCCGACGAGCTGGGCCGGCGGGCCTCCGCCGGAGCGCCCCCGTTCGAGCAGGACGTGCTGGCCGACGGGCTGGGCCGGCTCTTTCCGGGCGAGGGGAGCTCGGACCAGCGGGAGGCGGCCGCCGCCGCCATTGGCCACCGCTTCAGCGTCATCGCCGGCGGCCCGGGCACAGGCAAGACGACCACGGTGGCGCGGGTGATCGCCCTGCTCCACGAGCAGGCGGCCGCCGCCGGATGGCGCCCGCCGCTGGTGGCCCTGGCCGCGCCCACGGGCAAGGCGGCCAACCGCATGGAGGAGGCGGTGCGGGAAGAGGCGGGGCGGATGGACGTCGCCCCGGCGATCGCCGCCGCCGTGGCGGCCTCGCGGGCCTCGACGTTGCACCGCCTGCTGGGCACCCACCCTGGCAACGCCAGCCGCTTCCGCCACCACCGGCACAACCGCCTGCCCCACGACGTGGTGGTGGTGGACGAGACCTCGATGGTGTCCCTCGGACTGATGGCCAGGCTGGTCGAGGCGGTCCGCTCCGACGCCCGCCTGGTCCTGGTGGGCGATCCCGAGCAGCTGGCCTCGGTGGAAGCCGGCGCCGTGCTGGGAGACATCGTGGGGCCGGCCCCGGACCTGCCCTCCGGCGGGACGCAGCCCCCGGCCGATGCCCCGCCGGCCACGCCGGACGCCCCGATCGCTTCGGCCATCCACCTGTTGTCGTCCAACTACCGCTTCGGCGGGTTGCTGGCCCGGCTGGCTGCCGCCGTCCGGGCCGGCGACGGGCCGGCGGTGCTGGAGGTCCTGTCCGCCGGCGACCCCGCGGTCGAGTGGCTTGATACCGACCCGGCCACCGCCTCCGACGCCGGGCTGGCGCCGCTGCGGGAGACGGCGGTCACGGCGGCGTCCTCCGTCGTGACGGCGGCCCGGGCGGGCGACGGCCCGGCTGCCGCCGCCGCCCTGGGGGGCTTCCGGCTCCTGTGTGCCCACCGCCGGGGCCCGGCCGGGGTCAGCCAGTGGAACCCGCGGGTCGAGTCGTGGGTGGCGCAGTCCGACGAGGCCTTCGGGGCCGACGGCGCCTGGTACGTGGGCCGGCCGGTCATCGTCACCGCCAACGACTACAGCCTGCGCCTGTTCAACGGCGACACCGGGGTGGTGGTCGCCCGCCCGGACGGCGGCGTGGGCGTCTCCTTCGCCGCCGCCGGGCCCCCGGCGCTGGTGAGCCCGTCCCGCCTCGCCGACCTCGAGACGGTCTTCGCCATGACCGTGCACAAGGCCCAGGGCTCCGAGTTCGACTCGGTGGCGGTGCTCCTGCCCGCGCCGGACTCGAGGATCCTGACCCGCGAGCTGCTCTACACCGCCCTGACCCGGGCCCAGCGGCGGGTCATCGTGGTGGGCACCGCTGACTCGGTGCTCGCCGCCGTGCAGCGCAGGATCGCCCGGGCGTCGGGCCTAACCGACCGGCTGTGGCGGGCGGAGCCGAACGCGTGAAGGCCTAGGCCGGCCCCGGGCGCTACCTGTCGGGCCCGGCCCTCCAGTCGGCCAGCACCGCCTCGACGTCGACCGGCATGGTCGACGACGGCGGTCCGTCGGTCGCGGTGCGGTTCACCTTGCGGATGCGGGTGTTGAGCTCCTCGAGGGCCCGGCGCGCCTCCGCCTCGGTGGCGATCGACCCCAGCCGGGCCAGGGTGTCCTGCAGGTCCTTGCGGATGGCGAGGGTGGGCGGGAGGAACGAGACGCCCTCGTCCCTGAGCTTGCGCTTGACCCACCACATCTCGTCATGGGGCTGGTCGAGATCGGCGATGGGCCGCCCGGAACCGGGCAGGTCGTCGAAGTCCCCCCGCTGCCTGGCCTTCTCGATCTGGCGGTCGATCCAGGACCCCCAGCTCACCCCGGCGGGCTTGCGCTCGGTCACGGGCCGACGGTAGTTCCGCCGCCGCTGCGCCGACCAAGCGGGACGCCGGACCTCGTGCCCGGAGCCGGCATCGTCGATGACCGTCGATGACCGCCGGCGCCGTCGGCTGCTGTTTTGGTGGGGCGCCCGGCTCAGCGCCGACGGGCCCGCACCGTCTCCTTGAGCTGGTCGATCTTGTCGCGGGCGAGGGTCGAGCCGATGGTGATGCGCCGGGGGGTGCCCTTGAGGAACGACTCGGCGAACTTCTTGGCCTCGTCGTAGTGGATCTTGGGCGGCAGCGGCGCCTCGTCGGCGTTCACCACCACGTCGAGCAGGGCGGCCCCGTCGTAGGCGAGCCACTCCTTCACCGCCGGCTCGAGGTCGCCCGGCTTCTCCACCCTTATGCCGCGCCCGCCGCAGGACTCGGCCCAGGGGGCGAAGTCCATGTGGGTGGGGAAGCGCACGCCGTGCTCGGGGTAGCCGAGGGCCATCTGCTCCCACAGGATCTGGCCCAGCAGGCCGTTGTTGCACACGCAGATCTTCACCGGAACCCTGTGCCACACGGCGGTGTGGAACTCGGCCATCAGCATGGCGAATCCGCCGTCGCCCACGAAGGCGATGCTCTGGCGACCGGGGAAGGTGAGCCCGTGGCTGATGGCGTAGGGCAGGCCGGGGGCCATGGTGGCGAGGTTGCCCGACAGGTAGAACTCGCGGTTGGCCCGGATGTGCCAGTGCCGCGCCGCCCAGGTGGCGATGGTGCCGGAGTCGCAGGAGAGGATGGCGTCGTCGCTGGCGTAGCGGTCGATCAGGCTCATGAGGTACTGGGGCTGGATGGGGTCGCGGTTGGGGTTCTCCAGCGCCGCCATCTGGGCGTCCCAGCGCCCCTTGCGCTGGCGGTACTCGTCGATGAAGGAGCGGTCGGCCTTGCGCTCCAGCATCGGGATCAGCAGCTCAAGGGTGCCCTTCGCCTCACCGACCAGCCCGGTGGTGAGGGGGATCCGGTTGCCCAGCCGGGCCGGATCGAGCTCGATCTGCACCGCCTTGCGGTCGGTCGGCAGCCAGCGGGTGTAGGGGAAGTTGGTCCCGACGAGGAAGATGGTGTCGGCCTCCTCCATGGCGTCCTCCGACGGCGCCGAGCCCAGCAGGCCCAGGCCGCCCACCACGTAGTCGTTGTCGTCGGGCACGACCATCTTGCCCGGCAGGGTCTTGACGATCGGCGAGCCGAGCAGCTCGGCGGCCTTGACGATCTCCTGCCTGGCGTCGCGGGCGCCCACCCCCACCAGCATCACGACCTTGCGGCCGGCGTTGAGGACCTCGGCCGCCTGGCGGAGGGGCGGGTCGGAGGGGACGATGCGGGCCGGGGTGTACTTGGCCGGGGCGATCTTGGGCGGCCGGGCGGTGTCGAGGCCGCCCTCGTAGCCGGCGTCCTCGGGGTCGGCCTCCTGCATGTCCACCGGGAAGGTGAGGTGCGACACCCCCCGCTGGGACAGGGCGGTGCGGATGGCGATGTCGGTGAGCGCCGGTATGGACACCGGGGCGTGGAACATCTGGTTGTACACGCACAGGTCCATGAACACCTTGTCGAGGTGGACCTCCTGCTGGTACTGGGTGCCCAGCTGCGTGGTGGACTGCATGCCGGTGATGGCCAGCACCGGCACGTGGTCGAGCTTGGCGTCGTAGAGGCCGTTCATCAGGTGGATGCCACCGGGGCCCGAGGTGGCCAGGCACACCCCGATGCGACCGGTGGCCTTGGCGTAGGCCGTGGCCATGAAGGCCGCCGCTTCCTCGTGGTGGACCAGCACGAAACGGATGCTGTCCTGGTGGCGGCGCAGGCCCTCCATGATCCCGTTGATGCCGTCCCCCGGAAGCCCGAAGATGGTGTCGACCCCCCAGTCGATCAGCCGCTCGACCAGCAGCTCGGAAGCAAGCTTGGACATTGGCGTCTCCTTCCCAGCCAGGGGATACCCGGCCCCGTCGTCGGGGGAAACGGGCGCTACCGGATGTCGACCCGGGCGGTGGCGGCCCCGCTGCCGGCGGGCGCAAGCCGCTCCTCCGGCTTGCCGAAGCCGGGCCCGGCCGGACCCTGGGCCAGGGCGAGCTGGATCACCTCGGCCAGGTGCAGGGCCCGGCGCTCGGTGTTCTGCTCGATCTGGGTGCGGCAGCTGAAGCCGTCGGTGACGATGAGGGTGGTGTCGGGGGCCTCCCGCACCGCCGGCAGCAGCACCCGCTCGCCGGCGGCGATCGACACGTCGTACTTCTGGCCCTTCTCGAAGCCGAAGCTGCCGGCCAGGCCGCAGCAGCCTGAGTCGGGCATCTCCACGTCGAGGCCCATGCGGGCCAGCAGCCGCTCGTCGGTGTCGAGGCCCATGACCGCCTTGTGGTGGCAGTGGCCGTGCACCACCGCCTTGCGGTGAAGTCGCGGCGGCTCCCACTCCGGCGCCCTGGATTGAAGCAGCTCGGCCAGGGTGAAGGACTGCTCGGAGAGCCGGCGGGCGTCGAGGTCGTCGGGCAGGAGCTCGGGCAGCTCGTCGCGGAACACCGCCAGGCAGCTGGGCTCCACCCCCACCAGGGGTACCCCGGCCTGGATCAGTGGCCGCAGCTCGCCCACGGTGCGCTGCAGCAGCCGGCGGGCGGTGTTGAGCATCCCGTAGTCGTAGAGGGGCCGGCCGCAGCACAGGTCGGCCGCCGGCACTATCGGCTCGAAGCCGGCCGCCTCAAGCACCGTGAGGGTCGCCCGGGCGGCAGCGGGGTGGAAGAAGTTGTTGAACGTGTCGGGCCACAGGATGACCGGCCGCCGCCCCGGCCCCGAGCCGTCGGCGCCGACCCCCGGGCCCCAACCGTTGCCGTGGCCGCTCGTGTGATCGACGGCGTCTGCGTTGGCGTGACCGTCGAGGCGGCCTTCGCCGTTGACCCCGGGCCCCGATGCAATCACCGGTCGGGGGTACGGATCGCCGGCCGACCAGAGCGCGCCCGGGTGGGCGTCGGCGAACCACCGCCGGAAGGTGGTGGGGGCGAACTTCGGCGCCGGCCGGCGGGGATCCACCCCACCCAGCCGCTTGATCAGCCCGGCCAGGCCCGGGGTGGCCATGGCGGCGTTGGCGGCCCGCGGCACGCGCGAGGCCATCCGGGCCCACCAGTGGATGAGGCCCATGGAGTAGGCGGCCCGGGGACGCAGCCGGCCCCGGTAGTGGTGGGACAGGAACTCGGCCTTGTAGGTGGCCATGTCGACGTTCACCGGGCAGTCGCTCTTGCAGCCCTTGCACGACAGGCACAGCTCGAGGGCGTCGCGGACCTCGTCGGAGCGCCAGAGCTCGATTTCGGAGTCGCGCCGCATCATCTCGTGCAGGATGCGGGCCCGGCCTCGGGTGCTGTGGCGCTCCTCGCTGGTGACCATGAAGCTCGGGCACATGGTGCCGCCGCCGATGTGACGGCATTTGCCGACCCCGACGCACCGGGTGGCGGCGTGGGCGAAGCTGCCACCGTCCTTGGGGTAGGAGAAGTGGGTCTTGACCTCCACCGGGGCGTAGTGGGGCCCCAGGCGCAGGTTGGAGGTGATGGGGTAGGGGTCCACCACCTTGTGGGGGTTCATCCGGTTGTCCGGATCCCAGACCGCCTTGAACCGGCGGAACAGCTCGACCATCTGCGGGCCGTACATCTTCTCGAGCAGCTCGGCCCTGGACTGGCCGTCGCCGTGCTCGCCCGAGAGCGATCCGCCGAAGGACAGGACCAGGTCGGACGCCTCGTCGAGGAAGCTGCGCCACCGGCGCACCCCTTCGGCGGTGTGGGGGTCCCAGTCGATGCGGGTGTGCACGCATCCCTGGCCGAAGTGCCCGTAGAGGGAGCAGCCGTAGTCGTACTTGTTGAACAGCTCCCGCAGCCCCCGTAGGTAGTCGGCCAGCGCCTCGGGGGGGACGGCCGAGTCCTCCCATCCCTCGTAGGTCTCGGGCTTGTCCGGGACGTAGGCGGTGGCGCCCAGCCCCGACTCCCGGACCTCCCAGATCTTTGCCTCGGCCTCGGGGTCGTCGTAGAGCTTCTCCCCGCGGTAGCCCTGAGCCTTGCGCATGTGGGCCATGAACGCCTCGGCCTTGGCGTCGGACTCCGCCTTGTCCTCGCCGCCGAACTCGGCCATCAGCCAGCCGGCCCCGGGCGGGAGCATCCTGAGCTCCTCGGTGTGCTTGCGCAGCTTCATGTTGTCGCCGATGAGCACGGTGTCGAAGCCCTCGAGAGCAAGCGGCTGGTGCTCGCGGGCCGCCATCACCTGGGCGGCGGCCAGGTACACGTCCTCGAAGCCCACCACCACCAGGGAGCGGGCCGGGGGGCTGTCGACCATATGGAGAGTGGCCTCGAGGACGGTCACGCAGGTGCCCTCGGTGCCGACCAGGGCGTAGGCGAGGTTGAAGCCCATCTCCGGCAGCAGGCCGTCGAGGTTGTAGCCCGACACCCGGCGGGGGAAGCTCGGCATGCTGGCGCGGATCAACTCGGCGTTGGCGTCCCGCAGGTCGCGCAGGTCGCGGTAGATCTGGCCCCGCCGGCCGCCGGCGGCGATGATCCGCTCCAGCTCGGCCTCGTCGGTAGGCCCGACCCGCAGGCGCAGGCCGTCGTAGGTGAGGACCTCCATCGACGCCACGTTGTGGGCCATCCGGGGCCCGGCGCCGTAGAACTCCGACATGATCGAGTAGTTGCCGCAGGAGTTGTTGCCGATCATGCCGCCGATGGTGCAGTGGTCATGGGTCGACGGGGTGGGGCCGAAGGTGAGCCGGGGCGTGCCCGCTTCGCCGCGGTCGCGCAACACGTCGAGGATGAGCCCGGGCTGGACCCGGGCCAGCCGGCGCTGGCGGTCGATCTCCAGGATCGAGTGCAGGTGCTTGGAGAAGTCCATCACCACGGCGGCGTTGCAGCACTGACCGGCCAGGCTGGTCCCTCCCCCCCGCGACAGGACGGGCAGCCCGTGGCGCCGGCAGGCAGCCACCGTCTCGACGACGTCGTCGACGGTCCGGGGCACGACCACGCCGATCGGCAGCTGCCGGTAGCTGGAGCTGTCGGTCGAGTACATGGCCCGGTCCCCGTCGGAGAACCGGACCTCGCCCTGTATCCGCTGGCGCAGGTCCTCCTGCAGGGCGAGGGCTTCGGGGCTGCGGCTGTCGCCGTTGGCGTAGTGGAGGATCGACTGCTCGGGCATCGCCGAGTCATCTACCCACTTGCCCCGCCCTGACCCGCTCCCGGGCCGCCCGGACCCGTGGTGGCAGGTGGCCCGTCCCCGGCGCAGCCGGGTACGTTGCCGGCGTGTCCGACTACGTCATCCCCGAGCCGGAGCCCAAGGAGATCGACGAGAAGCTGTCGATCGAGCTCCGCCACCTGGCCGACAACGCCGTGCTGCGGGGCCAGCCTCAGGGCGAGGAGAAGTGCGAGAACTGCCGCTACTACCTCGAGTCCTACAAGGAGATCTCCTACTGCTGGCACCCGAAGCTGCGCATCCTGGTCGGGGCCCCCTGGTGGTGCCAGTGGTGGGAGGCCGAACCCGAGGGCTCCTGAGCCCGGGCGCAGCGGAGCCCGCCCGCTGATCGCCCGCCCGGCCGTCTGGGCGTCGGAGGGGCTCGCATATATATCGTTCGGCCACCTTGAGGCCCCGCCCAGCGAGGATCACCGAAATTGTCCCAGCCGCCGACGCCCGGTGAGGCCCCCCGCCTGTCGCTCACGTGGTGGGTGCGCCCCCCAGCCCGCCCGGCGCCGGCGCCGGTGGTCGTCACCGGGGTGTTCGACGTCCTCCACGCCGGCCACGTCCGCTTCCTGACCTGGGCCCGGGCCAGGGCCCGGCCCCTCTTGGTCGGCCTCGAGGCCGACGCCCGGGTGCAGCACTGGAAGGGCCCGGGCCGGCCCCTCAACCCCCTGGCCCTACGGGCCGAGGTCATGGCCGCCCTGCGGCCGGTCGACGGCGTGTTCCTCATCGACGGGCCGCCGGAGGCCACGGCGCCGGAGGACTACGTCACCCTGCTGGCCGGGCTCGGACCGGCCGCCCTGGCCTTCACCGCCGGCGACCCCCACACCGGGGCCAAGCGGCAGGGGGCGGCCGCCCTGGGCATCGAGGCGTGGGAGTTCCCCACCCAGGCCGGGCTGTCCACCTCGGCGGTCGTCGAGCGGCTGCGCTGAGGGAGGGCCTTCAGGCCGTCCGGCCCAGCCGGCCCCGGAGCAGGCGGCTCTGGTTGGCCGCGGCCACCTGCTCGTAGACCCGAAGGTGGGCCTGGACCATCCGCTCGGCCGAGAAGCGCTCGACCACCGACGCCCGGCACGCCGATCGGTCGAGCTCGGCCGTCCGCCGCAGGGCGGTCACCAGACCGGCCTCGTCTGCGGCCAGGTAACCGGTGACCCCGTCGGTGACGATCTCCGGGGCCGCCCCCGACGGCGTGGCCACCACCGGCGTGCCGGTGGCGAGGGCCTCGATCATCACCATCCCGAACGGCTCCGGCCAGGCGATCGGGTTGAGCAGGCACTGGGCCTCGCCCAGCAGACGGATCTTCTCGTCGTAGCCCACCTCGCCGATGAACTCGACGTCCCCGCCCAGCAGGGGCTCGACCCGGCGGCGGAAGTAGTCCAGCTCGGCCGCCTCGGACATCTTGGCGGCGATGCGCAGGGGCACCCCGGCCGCCCGGGCCGCCCGGGCGGCCACGTGGACCCCCTTGTCGGGGCTCATCCGCCCGAGGAACAGCGCGTACCCCCCCCGGCCGGCCCCGACGGCGAACCGGTCGAGATCCACCCCGTGGTGGATGACCCCGGCCAGGTTGACCCCCCGGGCGCTGGACGCCTGGTGGTGGGAGATGGCGATCACCGGCACGCGGTCGCTGATGGCGCTGTAGAGGGGGCCGAGGTCGCTCTCGAACGGGCCGTGGTTGGTGGTCACCACCGGAAGCCACGGCAGCCGGTCGGCGTAGACCGGGCCGACCAGGGTGTGGTCGTGGACGATGTCGAAGTCGGCCACCCGGTCGTAGGCGTCGATGGCGTGGCGCAGCTCGGCCGCCGCCCCGCTGGTGCCCACCCCCAGGGCCGACTTGAAGCTGAAGTCGAGGGGCACGGGGCAGGTGCTGTCACCGGTGGCGTAAAGCAGGACCGAGTGCCCGGCGGCCACCAGGCCGCGGGCCAGGGTGTCGAGAACCGTTTCGGTGCCGCCGTAGGCCGGCGGCGGCACCGGCACCCACGGCGGGGAGATGATGGCAATGCGCACGACGGTCTCTCCTCGTGAAGCTCGTAGAGGGCAACACGTGAGCGAGGGACCCGAAGGCTGCGCCTGGGGTCCCCGCCGCGGCGCCTTGGGCCACCTCGACCGCCGCCATTCTACTTAGGGGTCGCCGCCCGAGGAAGGGGTCCGCTGGCGGCGCCCGACCTTTTCTCGCCGCCCTGGCCGCTGGCCGTGCCGGCGCCCCCACCGCCCGTCCCCCGGGAGGTCCGGGGCGGGCCCCGGCGGGCGATCAGGACGGCTGGACCGGATCCGCCTCCGGGCCCCCGTCTGCCTCCCCTCCGAAGGCGACACCCATGTCGTGCTCGACGAAACGGTGCACCGAGCTGCCGATCAGACCGCCTCCGATCACCAGGACCCCAAGCACGACCAGGGCCACCCGCTGTCCGGCGCCGTTGATCAGCGGCCCCACCACCGCCACCTGCAGGACTATGGCGCCCAGGGCGTACCACAGGAGGGACCAGCCGTAGGCCTGGGCCCGCAGGCGGGGGGACGCCACGAAGGCGACCAGGGTCGTGTAGGCCGGCAGGAAGCCGAAGGCGCCGACGGTGAGGGCGGCGGTGGCGGCGATGGACAGGCCCAGGTAGGGGACCACGCTCATCACCAGGATGCCCACCCCACAGCTGACCACCAGGTAACCGCTGATCTGGGCCAGTCGCGGGATGCGCCCGCTGTTGAGGGCCCGGTTGGTCAGCCGCCCGCCGTAGACGATGCCCACCAGCCCGCCCAGGCCGTACAGGAGGCTGACGTTCCCGCGGGCGGTGTCGCCCAGGTGGTAGACGTCGTGGAAGAAGTTGTTGAGCACCGTCTGCAGGGGCAGGGTGCCGGCGCCGAACAGGAACGCCGCCATCCAGGTGCGGCGCAGCGATCGGATGGCCCTGACCCGCCGGAAGCCCTCGGTCACCGAGCGCAGGGGCTCGCCGAAGGACAGGCCCATCGACGCCCCCCGGGCCGGCTCGGTGAGGCGGGACAGCCAGGCGGCGAAGGCGAAGGTGGGCACGGCCAGGGCCACGAAGGCGACCCGCCAGCCCAGCAGGGCGGCGATGAACCCGGCCAGCGGCCCGCCGACCAGGCCCAGGCCCTGGCTGATCCAGCGGTAGCTGGTGAACACCGACCCGAGGGCGCCCGATCCGTAGTAGTCGGCCAGGAGGCTGGGGTAGACGGTCTCGGTGGTCAGCTGGCCCACCCCGCCGACGGTGCGGGCGAGGATCAGCACCACCAGCACCGGCGCCAGCCCGGTGAGGATGGCGGTCACCCCCCACAAAAGCCCGCACATGACCGACAGGCGCACCCGGTTGGTGCGGTCGCCCCAGTAGCCCAGATGCACCGAGAAGACCACCGGAACCGCCCCGGTGAGGGTGGCGATGGAGTCGATGGTGGCCACCGACAGGTGGAAGGTGTGGCGGATGTCGGGGGCCAGGATCCCGAAGGCGTTGAGGTCGAAGCTCTGCACGCCGGCCAGGCCGACAAGGACCCCCAGCGGCACCCACCCGGTAGGGCTCAGATGGCCGGACGCCCGGGCGACGAGCGCCCTCGCCCGTCCCGCACCCTCGGTCGCGCCGGCACCGTCTGCCGCCCGGCCAGGCGCCGGCGCCGCCGCCGGGACCGCCGGCGGCGGAGCGGGACTCAGCCGCTCGTCGGGTTGGTTCGCCATCAGCGGAGGCTACGTCTGTCCCCCGGGAGCCCGCCGGGCCCGTACCCTCTCCTGCGTGGAGCGCAAGTGGTGGACCCTGTTGGCGGTGTCGATCGGCACCTTCATGCTGCTGCTCGACATCACCATCGTGAACGTCGCCCTGCCCGCCATCCAGCACGCCCTGCACGCCACCTTCGCCGACCTGCAGTGGGTGGTCGACGCCTACGCCCTGACCCTGGCCGCCCTGCTCCTGACGGCGGGATCGCTGGCCGACATGTACGGCCGCCGGCGCCTCTTCGCCGTCGGGCTCGGGCTGTTCACCGCCGGCTCCCTCTTGTGCGGGCTCTCCAACAGCGCCCTGTTCCTGATCATGGCCCGCGGTGGGCAGGGGTTGGGCGGGGCGGTGATGTTCGCCACCGCCCTGGCCCTGCTGGCCCAGGCCTTCCAGGGCCGCGACCGCGGCACCGCCTTCGGGGTGTGGGGCGCGGTAACCGGCATCGCCGTGGCGATCGGGCCGGTCCTGGGCGGGGTCATCACCACAGGCATCAGCTGGCGCTGGATCTTCCTCGTCAACGTTCCCATCGGCGTCGTCGCCCTGGCCGTCACGCTGCTCCGCCTGGAAGAGTCGCGGGAGAGCCGGGCCCGCCGGCCGGACCTGCCCGGGTTCCTGTTGTTCACCGGGGCTCTGGGCGCCCTGGTCTACGGCCTCATCCGGGCCAACCAGACCAGCTGGACCGACGCCGGCGTGCTGGCCTGCTTCACCGCCTTCGTCGTGCTGATCGTTGCCTTCCTCGTGGCCGAGCGGGTCGGTCGCCATCCGATGTTCGACCTAGGCCTGTTCCGGGTGCCCACCTTCTCCGGCGGAGCGGTGGCCGCCTTCGGCGTGTCCAGCTCGATGTTCGCCCTGATCCTGTTCATCGTGCTCTACATGCAGAACGCCCTGGGCTACTCGGCCCTGGGCACAGGCATTCGTCTGATCATCCTGTCCGGGGCGAGCCTGGTCACTTCGGTCGCCGCCGGCCGGCTGAGCGCCCGAATGCCCGTGCGCTGGCTCATCGGGCCCGGGCTGATGCTGGTCGCGCTCGGTCTGGCGCTGATGTCCGGCCTGCACGCCACCAGCGCCTGGACCCATCTCATCCCCGGCCTGATCCTGGGCGGCCTCGGCATCGGGATGGTCAACCCGCCCCTGGCCTCGACGGCCGTCGGGGTGGTGCACCCTCCCCAGGCCGGCATGGCCTCGGGCATCAACAACACGTTCCGTCAGGTGGGCATCGCCACCGGAATCGCCGCCCTCGGCTCCATCTTCGCCACCCGGGTGCACCACGACGTCGTGAGCTCCCTGGGGCGGCTCCCTGGCGTCGGGCCCCACGCCGCCCAGATCGCCACCGCCATCACCCAGGGCAACTCCGGCGCCGGGCAGGTGCCCCCCCAGGCCGCCGCCGCCATCCGGTCGGCCGCCCGGGCCGCCTTCGTGTCCGGCCTCAACGAGATCCTGCTCATCGGTGCCGCCGTTGCGGCCGTCAGTGCCGTGCTGGCCACCCTGCTGATCCGCAGCCGCGACTTCGTCGGCCACCAGCCCGGTGGCGCCGGTCAGGGGGGTGCAGCGGCGGCCACCACCTCCCGCCGCCCCGAGCCGGCGCCGGCCTGAGTCTCCTCCGGGCCGGCTGGGCCGCGGTCGCCCCGAGGGTCGGCTCGGCCATGATCGCCCCGTTTGTCACAGGGCCGGGCGATCATGGGACTCCATGACGAGCACCGAGGAGACCTTCGAACAGGCGCGGGCGAAGCTGGTGGAGCGGGTGAGGATGCTGCTGGCTCACGCCGAGGACCCGTCGATCACCGCCGAGGAGGCCCAGGCCTACACGGCCAAGGCCCAGCAGCTGATGACCAAGTACGCCATCGACCTGGCCATGATCACCGACGTCGAGCGGCGGGACCGGGTGGTCCAACGAGACTGGATCATCGAGGCGCCGTACGCCGCTCACAAGGTGTCGCTGGTCAACGCCGTGGCCCGGACCAACGACTGCGCCGCCATCTACACCGACCTGGCCGGCGGTCACAAGCGCATCGATGTCGTCGGCTACCCCGAGGACGTGGAGTGGGTGCAGACGCTCTACTCCTCCCTGGTGGTCCAGCTCACCGGGGCCCTCGGCGCCGCCCGCCGCCTCAAGCCACCCGGTGTGCACGGGCGTACCTTCGCCGTCGGCTTCGCCGAGGGGTTCGTCCACGAAATCTCCGACCGGCTCAAGGCCGCCCGCCGGGCGGCGGTGGCGGCGGCCGAGGTGGAGCGCTCCGGCCCGGGCGCCCCTTCACCCGGTGGGCCGTCGGTCGCCCTGGTGCTGGTGGCAAAGAAGCAGCGGGTGGACGACGAGTACCGGGTGCGCTTCCCGGGCGCCCGGTCGGTGCACCGCTACACCCGGCTGTCGAGCTGGTCGGGTTATCAGCCCGGGCGTGACGCCGGCCGCCGGGCCAGCCTCGCCCGGGGGGCGGTCCGCACCCGCCGGGCCCTCAGCGCCTGATCGTGGCCCGGGCAGCGCTGGGCCGCTGGCAGGCGGCGGTGTACGCCGCCGAGCAGGAGGCTCTGGTCGGCGTGGGCCGGCGCTGGCGCCGCCTCGGCGAGGCCCAGGACTACGCCGACCGGCTGGTGGAGAGCGAGTGGTTCGCCGCCCGCTGGGGCCACTTCGTCGCCTGCGCGGTGGAGCGGAGGGGCAGGGGGTCGCGGTGGTCGCTGGCCCGGTGCCTCGAGGCCGGCCCCGGCGGACGGGCCAACGAGGGGGTGGTGCTGCTGGCTCCCCAGGACCTCTGCCAGCGGGCCTTCCTCCACGAGCTGTCCCACCTGCTGGTCCCACCCGGCTCCGGCCACGGCCCGGCCTTCATCGAGGTGCACCTCGAGCTGGTGCGACGGGAGCTCGGCTTCGTCGCCTACGCCGACTACCGGGCGGCCCTGGGCCGCCGGCTCGGGGAGCTGGGCGAGGGCGTGGCCTGACGTGACCGGGGTGGCGGAGGTGGCGTCGCGCCGGCGGCGGGGCGCCCCCGAACCCACGGCCGGTCCGGGCGGGGTCGCCGCTCCCGACCCGACCGCCGGCCTCGGCGCCTTCCTCCACGCCGTGGCCGCTGCCGGGGCCCGAGTGGGATCGGAGGGTCGTCCCGACGCCGAGCGGGTGGTTCTGGCCACGCTGGCCCGCCGGCTCCTGGCTCGGGAGGGCGGTGGGGCCCCCCCGACGGCGCCGCTGACTTCGCTGTTGAGCGCCCCGGCGCACCCGGTTGACTTGCCTGAGCCCCCGTCGCAGTGCCCCGCCCCCGAGCTGATGGGCATTGCCCGCCAGGCGCTGATGTCCCCATCGAGGAGGCGGCGCTCGGGCGCCCACTACACCCCGGCCGGGGTGGCGGCCGGGGTGTGCCGCCTGGTACTCGACGGCCTGGGTGCAGTGGCGCCGGGGCCGCCGGCGGTGTGCGACCCCGCATGCGGTGGCGGCGCCTTCCTGGTGGCGGCCGGCCGGGCGCTGCACCGGACCGGCTGGCCGGCAGACCAGGTGCTCGCCAACCTCTACGGCGCCGACACCGACGCCCTCGCCGTCGAGGTGACCGAAGTGGCGCTGTGGATGCTTGGCACAGAACTGGGAGCCGCCGTCCCGCCGGCTCGGCTGCGGGCGGCCGATGCGTTCGACATCGACTGGCCGGAGTGGCGCCCGGGTGGCTTCGACGCCGTGGTCGGCAACCCGCCGTTCCTGGGCCAGCTCCGCTCCGCCACCGCCCGGGGCCGGGCATCGGCCGCCCGGGTGCGGGAGCGCTTCGCGCTCGGCGGCTACGTCGACACCTCGGCCCTCTTCGTCCTGCTGGGGCTGGATCTGGTGCGGACCGGCGGCCGGGTGGGGCTGATCCTGCCCCAGTCCTTCCTTGCGTCCCGCGACGCCGGCCCGGTGCGGAGGAAGGCGGCCGGCCGGGGACGCCTGGTGGCGCTGTGGCAGGGCGACAGGGTCTTCGAGGCCCAGGTGCGCACCGTCGCCGCCGTCCTCGAGCGGGCCGAGGCGCCGGCCGGGCCCCATCCGGTGGCCCGGTGGAGCGGGGCCGACTTCGCCGCCGGGCGCCCGGTGGAGGCCAGCCCGGCCCGCCTCGCCGGGCCCACCTGGTCCTGGCTGGTGGACGACGGGGCCGCTCCCCGTTCCCGAGTGCTGCACACCGACGGCCTGCTGGGCGACCACTGCCGGGCCACCGCCGACTTCCGCGACCAGTACTACGGGCTTCGGGGGCTGGTGGGGGAGGACCCTGCCCCCGGCGCCCGTCTGGTGACGGCCGGGCTCATCGACCCGGCCCGGTGCCGGTGGGGAGAGCGCAGCACCCGCTTCGCCGGCCGCTCCTACCGGGCCCCGGTGGCGGAGGTGTCCCGCCTGCCCGGCCGCATGGCCGCCTGGGCGGAGGCCAGGCTGGTGCCGAAGGTGCTGCTGGCCACCCAGACCCGGGTGCTTGAGGCGGTGGTGGACGCCGACGGGGCCTGGGTGCCTTCGGTGCCGGTCATCACCATCGAGGCCGAGCGGCTCTGGCACGTGGCCGCCGCCCTCACCTCTCCGGTCCTGACCGACCTGGCTCGGCGGGAGCACGCCGGCGCCGCCCTCTCCAGCGACGCCATCAAGCTCAGCGCCGCCCAGGTGATGGCCCTGCCGGCCCCCGGCGACGCCGAGGCCTGGGACGAGGGGGCGGCCGCCTTCCGGCGGGCGTCGGAGGCGAGCGGGGCCGAGGGGTGGATGGCCGAGCTCCGGGCCTGCGCCCTCGCCATGACCTCGGCCTACGGGCTGGACGGCGCCGGCCGGGCCGAGCTGGTCCAGTGGTGGGAGCGGCGCCTGCCCCGGCCCCGGGCCGGAACGATCTCCTAGGAGTGCCGCTTCACGAAGTCGAGGATCCGCCGCCAGGAGTCCTCGCACGCCTCCTTGTGCTGCTCGAAGCCCCGGTCGAAGAAGCTGTGGGGGGCGTCGGGATAGACGTGCATCTCGACATCGACCCCGGCCCGGCGGGCCGACTCGGCGAAGGACTCGACCTGGTCCACCGGGGTGAAGTCCTGGCCGGCGGCGAGGATGAGCAGCGGGCTCTTCATGTCGGGGATGCGGTCCTCGACCCGCGACGGGACCCCGTAGAAGCCGATGCAGCCGGCCAGGCCGTGACCGGCGGCCGACTGCCGCCACGACAGGCCCCCGCCCATGCAGAACCCGACCGTGAACACCGACCGGACCCCGGCGCCGGGCAGGTCGCGCAGCCACTGCACGGCAGCGGCGACATCGGAGTCGGTCTGCTCGGGCTGCATCTGGGCCACGTGGTCGCGGAACGGGAAGTCCTCGCCCCGCTCGCCGATGCCGGCGGTGCGACCGAAGTAGTCGATGGCCACCGAGTGCATGCCGGCCTCGGCGAAGCGCACGGCCAGCTCCTTGTAGAAGCCGTGCAGGCCCCTCACGTCGGGCAGCACCACCATGGCCGAGGTTGAAGCCTGGTCCGGGTGGGCGTAGTAGGCGCCGAAGCGGGTGCCGTCGGCCGAGGTCAGCTCGAGCTCGCCCCGGTCGTCAGCCCCGCCCCGCACCGGGGGCAGCGGCGGCCGGGCGTCGTCTCCGTAACACATGGGTTTCCCTCCCCCAAGAGTCGGTCCGCCGGACGTTACCGGCGCCGGCGCCGGCCCGGCCCGGTGCTCAGGCGACCAGGGTGCGGGCGGTGGGGGAGGTCTCCACCTCGCCTCTGTCCGGGTTGGTGCGCAGGACCCGGTCGCCGATGTTGGTGGTGATCCCGAACCAGTAGCGCTCGTTCTTGAAGTGGTGCAGTCGGTGGGCCCGCCAGATCGAGCGGTAGAGGGACCGGCGGGGCCGGTAGGGGGAGTGGATGAGGAAGTGGGTCCACTCGTAGCCCAGCAGCAGGGCGAAGCCGGTGACGCCGGCGGTCACCCCCTGGGGGTTGCGCCCGAACAGGGCGATGGCGGCCCCGGCCCCGGCGATGAGGGTGACCACGGTGGGGAGGGGCACCAGGACCAGCTCGATGTCGCGGGGGTCGAGGTGGTGGCGGCGGTGCTTGCGGGCCACGCCGAGGTCGACGGTCAGACGCCCGAGCCTCCGGGGGCGGGCGTGCAGGACGAAGACATGAGTGACCCACTCGGTGAAGGGCTGGGCGGCGACCATGACGGCCGCCACGAGGAGATCCCGCCATCGCCACTGGCCCAGCCACAGCCGGGCGGCCAGGGCGGCGGCCAAGGCGGCGGCGATGAGACGGGGACCGGTCCGGGTGCTGAACAGCCGGGCCCAGCCGGCCAGGGCGGTGGCTCCGGTGCGGCTCGGGTCGACGGCGGCCCCGGGGTCCCCGAAGCGCACGGGCGCCGTGGCCACCGCCATCACGCCAGGTTACCCCGCGGTATACGCCGCCCAATCAGGGGCGGAAGGCGCCCGAGGGGCTGTTCAAGCCCGTTATCGCCGGATCCGATAGAATGTCAACAGCATTTCCGGTTGTGCCGACCCGCCCTTTCCTGGCGGGCGCTGCCCGGAAGGCCGCCAGCAGGGCTCCTCACTCGATGCCGGCTGGCGCCCGACAGCAGAACGGAAGACGACGAATGACAACCTTCGGCGAGCTCGGCATATGCGAGCCGCTCGAGTCGGCCCTGGCCCGCACCGGGGTCCACTCCCCCTTCCCGATCCAGGCCCTCGCCATCCCCGACGCCCTGGCGGGGCGGGACGTGTGCGGGAAGGCCAAGACCGGTTCGGGCAAGACCCTGGCCTTCGCCCTGCCCTCCATCCAACGGACCGCACCCGGGGCGGCGCCCAAGGCGCCCCGGGTGCTGGTGCTGGTGCCGACCCGCGAGCTGGCCGCCCAGGTCCACGGCATCCTCGACCCCCTGGCGTCCGAGGTCGGCCTGCGCTCGGTTGTCACCTACGGCGGCCAGCCCATCCGGCCCCACATCAAGGCCCTCGCCGACGGGACCGACGTCCTCACCGGCACCCCCGGCCGGGTGATCGACCTGGTCGACCAGCGGGCCCTCAGCCTGCACGACATACGCACGGTCGTGATCGACGAGGCCGACCGCATGGCCGACATGGGCTTCCTGCCCCAGGTGGAGTGGCTGCTGCGCAAGGTGACCGCACCGCACCAGACCATGCTCTTCAGCGCCACCCTCGACGGCGACGTCGGCTACCTGGTGCGCCGCTACCTCGCCGACCCCGTGTTCCACGAGGTGGTGGCGTCGGAGCCCACGGTGGAGTCGATGACCCACCGCTTCCTCGCCGTGCACCAGATGGACAAGGCCAAGGTCGCGGCGGCGATCATCCGAGCCCACCGTCGCACCATCGTGTTCTGCTCCACCAAGCGGGGCGCCGACCGGGCCCGTCGGGATCTGGCCGATCTGGGCGTCAAGGTCGGGGCCATCCACGGCGACCTGCGCCAGCAGCAGCGGGAGCGCTCGCTGGCCGCCTTCGCCGGCGGTCGGCTGTCCGCGCTGGTCGCCACCGACGTGGCCGCCCGCGGCATCGACGTCGAGGGCATCGACGTGGTGCTCCACTACGACGCGGCCATCGACGAGAAGGAGTACCTCCACCGCTCCGGGCGCACGGCCCGGGCGGGAGCCTCGGGGCTGGCTGTGTCCCTGCTGCTGTGGAACGAGCAGGTCCTGGCCGAGCGGATCTGCCGCCGCCTGGGGATTGACCAGCCGGTCGTCGAGGTGTTCTCCAACGATCCGCGCCTCAGCCGGCTCAACGACTGGGACCCGGCCAGCGGCGACGCCATGGCAGTCAGCGGCTGAGCGCCACCGCCTCGGGCGAAACGTCGCCCAACTCGATCGGCGCCCTGACCCTCCTGCTGCGCAGGTCGACTGCCATCACGTCACCGGAGCCGGCGTCGCTGATCCAGGCGACATCGTCGGGGTCTATCGCCACTCCGTAGGGGTCCTCCCCCACGGCCACGTTGGCCACGGCCCGATCGTCGGAGGCGTCGATGACCGCCACCGAAGCGATCGCCGCCTCGGTGACGGCCACCAGCGTCCCGTCGGGTGACACCGCCACCCCCAGCGGGTCCGCCCCCACCGCGACGGTGGAGGTGGTCCGCCCGGCGGCGAGGTCCACCACGCTCACCGTCGAGGACGCGCTGTCGGTCACCCACGCCCGCCGGCCGTCGGGGGAGACGGCGATGGACGACGGGGCCCCGCCGACGGCTATGGGGGGCCCGAGGTGGCCGTCGCCGAGGGCGAGGGGGTAGAGGCGGTCGCCGGCCCGGTCGGCGATGTAGGCGGTCCCGCCTGCCACCGCCACCGCGACCGGCACCCCCGGCAGTGGCACCGTGCGGCCGACCCGGTGGTGGGCCAGGTCCACGGCGGTGACGTCGGCGTCCACACTGTCGACCACCAGGGCGGCGTGGCCCGAGTCGAAGAGGGCCAGCGCCGTCGGACGACCGCCGACCTGGATGGGGGTGCCGGCGGCGCCTGTGCGCAGGTCCACCGGTATGAGGGCACCGGACAGCGACGCCGCCACCCAGGCGGTGCCGCCCGCCACCGCCACCGCCACCGGGGAGAGTCCGGAGTCGGCCACCGGACCCGGGTGCCCGCCGGGCACGGCGATGGTCGCCAGCTTGCCTGCGCCGACCTCCACCACCGCCAGGGTCCCCCGAAATGGCGGGCCCGTCGCGTTCGGGGCGCCCGGCTCGGAGCTGCATCCGCCCACGCCGACCAAGGCGGCGATCGACAGCGCCACGCGGAGGGCGCGGCCCAGTCGACGGGAACGCAGGGGGACCATGCGCCGTGGCATCACGCTGGCGATGGTGTCGGCTTTCACTCTTCGGCGCATCCGGGCCGCCGCGGCCCCCCGGTAACCTCGCCGCCGAGTGAACCTCGTCGACGTCATCCTGATCGTCCTCGTGCTGCTCTCCCTGGTGCGAGGGCTGAGGCTCGGTGCCGCCGTCCAGGTGCTCTCCTTCGGCGGGTTCTGGATCGGCCTGCTGGCCGGAGCGGCCATCGCCCCCAGCGTGGCCCGGCTGGTTTCCGGTCCGGTGGCCAAGGCCATCCTCTCCCTCGTCGTGGTGTTCGGGGCCGCCTCGGTGGTGGGCGGCCTGGGCCGGCACCTGGGCGTGCGGGTGTGGCGCGTCATCCGCCGGGTCCACCTGGGCCCGGCCGACTCAGGCGTCGGAGCGGTGGTGGCGGTGGTCGCCAGCCTCCTGGCGGCCTGGATCGTCGCCAGCATGCTGGCCACCGCCCCGGTGTCGCGGGTGTCGAGCGCCATAAACGGATCCAGCATCCTGCGGGGCATCGACGCCATCCTGCCTCCGGCCCCCACCGTGTTCTCGCGCATCCAGAAGCTGCTGGACACCCACGGCTTCCCGCAGGTCTTCGCCCAGCTGGCGCCCCAGTCCGTCGGGGCCGCCCCGCTGCCCACCGATCCCACCCTGCGCGCCGCCGTCCAGTCGGCATCGGCGTCGACGGTCAAGGTCGTGGCCGAGGGCTGCGGCGAGCTGCTTGAGGGCTCGGGCTTCGTCGTCGGGCGCGACACGGTGGTCACCAACGCCCACGTGATAGCGGGCACCCACTCCATCACGGTCCTCGACCAGGGGGGCCGCCACTTCGCCGTCCCCATCTACTTCGATCCCAACTTCGACCTGGCCGTGCTGCGGGCGGGCCCGCTGTTCGGGCCTCCGCTCAACATCCTCGACTCGACGGTGTCCAACGGGACCCAGGGAGCGGTGCTCGGCTACCCCGGCGGCGGCCCCTTCGACGCCGAGCCGGCCGCCGTCGACCAGGAGTTCGAGGCGTTGGGGCGCGACATCTACGGGAGCGGACTCACCCGCCGGTCCGTCTACGAGGTGCACGCCAACATCCGGGCCGGCAACTCGGGCGGCCCGCTGGTGGAACCGAACGGGACGGTGGTGGGCGTGGTCTTCTCCCGCTCGGCCTCCCAGCCCGACATCGGCTACGCCCTCACCACCCCGCCGGTCGTGAGCCGCATCCAGTCGGCCGAGCGGACCGACACACCCACCGGCACCGGCTCCTGCGCCGAGTGATCGAGCTCCTGCGCCGAGTCGGCGGCCCCGGCACCGGGTGATAGTGCGCCTCGGCGCCCCGAGATGGCCGCCCGACCCTGGCCGGGGTCTCCGGCCGGCCTCGTCGCACCGCTGAACCGGGGTCAGCGGTTGGCCAGCAGCTCGACCTCCTCAGGGCCGAGGGCGGCCGAGAACAGATAGCCCTGGCCCCGTCGGCATCCCAGCTCGAGCAGCACGTCGCGCTGCTCGGTGCTCTCCACCCCCTCGGCCACCACGCTGAGCCCGAGGTCCGACGCCAGCCTCACCACCGCCCGCACGATCGCCCTGTCCTCGGGGAACCGGGCCACCCCCCGCACGAAGGACCGGTCCACCTTGATCCCGTCGATGGGAAAGCGGCGCAGGGCCGAGAGCGACGCGTAGCCCGTGCCGAAGTCGTCGAGCACCAGCCCTACCCCCAGCGCCTTGAGGGCCCGCAGGGCCGACATGGTGGCGGCCGGATCCTCGATGACGGCGTTCTCGGTGATCTCCAGGTGGATGCGAGCCGGGTCCACCCCCGAGGCCTCGATGGCGGCGCCGACCGAGCCCACCAGCTCAGGCCGGGTGAGCTGGCGGCCCGACACGTTCACCGATGAGCTGAGTCCGGTCCCGCTCCAGCGGGCCTGCTGGGCGAAGGCGGCATCGATGGCCCATGAGCCGACCGCCACGATCAGGCCGGTCTCCTCGGCCAGGGCGATGAAGCTGTCCGGGTTCAGCAACCCCCGCTCGGGGTGGTCCCACCGCACCAGGGCCTCGACGGCGTCGATGCGCCCCGAGGCCAGGTCGACCACCGGCTGGTAGGCCAGGCGCAGCTGGCCCGTCTCCAGCGCCCGCCGCAGGGCGGCCTCGGTCTCGAGCCGCTCAATCGCCCGCTCCCGCATGCGGCGGTCGTAGGGCTCGCACCGGCCCCGGCCGGCCTCCTTCGCCCTGAACATGGCCGTGTCGGCGTCGGCCAGGATCGACTCGGCGTCGTAGTCGTCGCTGCGGGGGAAGGCCACCCCGAGACTGGCCGACACGTAGACCTCGTGGCTCTGCACCACGAACACCCGCTCGAGCGCCTCGCGGATCCGGTCGGCGATGCCCATGGCCTCGATCTCGCCGATCAGTCCCTCGCAGATGACGACGAACTCGTCGCCGCCGAAACGGGCCACCGTGTCCGAAGGCCGGATGACGGACTGGATCCGACCGGCGGCGGCCACGAGGAGCTCGTCGCCCGCCCGGTGGCCGAGGCTGTCGTTGACCTTCTTGAACAGGTCGAGATCGAGGAAGATCACCGCCACCGTCTCCTCCCGCCGGCGGTGGCGGTCGAGGGCGGCGACCAGGCGGCGGTCGAGCAGGCTCCGGTTGGGCAGCCCGGTCAGAGGGTCGTGGGTGGCGGCATAGGCCAGGGCCTCCACCGGATCCTCGTCGTCACTCCGTTCGGGTACGGCGCTGGGGTGGCGTCGGCGCTCGGCCGCCTGCTGGTCGCTCAAGCCGGTTCCGGTCCACCGGCGGCGGCCCTGGCGGTAGTGATCAGCTCGCCGGCGTCCCTGGATCCGGCCCACCCGACCACCTCGGTCCCCTTGCCCGGCTCCAGCTCCTTGTAAACGGCGAAGAAGTGGCGGATCTCGTCGAGCTGGTGGGCGGAGAGGTCGTCGATGTCACTGACCTCGCCCCACCGGGGGTCGGTGGCGGGGACGGCCAGCACCTTGCAGTCCTCGCCCTTCTCGTCCCGCATGCGGAACACCCCGACCGGCCTCACCCGGATGTGGCAGCCCGGAAAGGTGGGCTCGTCCAGCAGGACCAGCACGTCGAGGGGGTCCCCGTCATCGGCCAGGGTGTGGGGGATGAAGCCGTAGTCGGCCGGGTACTGGGTGGCGGTGAACAGGAGCCGGTCCAGCCAGATCTCCCCGGTGCCGTGGTCGATCTCGTACTTGTTGCGAGAGCCCCGGGGGATCTCGATGATCGCCTCCACGTCCACCGTGCGGATGCTAACCATTACCCGGTGAGCACCCGGATAGAGGACTACGCCCTCATTGGGGACACTCACACTGCCGCCCTGGTCTCCCGCCAGGGCTCGATCGACTGGCTGTGCGCCCCCCGCTTCGACTCGGGAGCGTGCTTCGCCGCCCTGCTCGGGGAGCGCAAGCACGGCCGCTGGCAGATCGCCCCCGTCGGCGGGGTCAAGTCGGTCACCCGGCGCTACCGCCCGGGCACGCTGGTCCTGGAGACGGAGTGGGAGACCGACGAAGGTCGGGTGCGCCTGATCGACTGCATGCCGCCGCGGGAGGCCCATCCGGAGGTGGTGCGGGTGGTGCAGGGCGTGCGCGGCAAGGTGCGCATGCACATGGATCTGGTCATCAGGTTCGACTACGGCTCCACCGTGCCCTGGGTCCGGCGGGTCGACGGCTCGCTGCGGGCGATCGCCGGCCCCGATGCGCTCAGCTTCTGGTCGGTGGCCAAGACCCGGGGCGAGCACCTCAGCACCGTGTCGGACTTCACCGTCGCCGAGGGGCAGGAGATCCCGTTCGAGCTGGCCTGGTTCCCGTCCAACGAGGAGCCTCCCCGTCCCCTCGCCGCCCGCTTCGTCATGGACGACACCGAGCGGTTCTGGGCCAGCTGGTCGGAGCAGTGCACCTACGAGGGTCCCTACCGCGACCAGGTGCTGCGCTCGCTCATCACCATGAAGGCCCTGACCTACGCCCCCACCGGAGGCATCGTGGCGGCGCCCACCACCTCCCTGCCCGAGGCGCTGGGGGGCAGCCGCAACTGGGACTACCGCTACTGCTGGCTGCGCGACGCCACCCTCACCCTGGTCGCCCTGATGGGTGCGGGCTACTACGACGAGGCCCGGTGCTGGCGGGACTGGCTGCTCCGGGCGGTGGCGGGCGACCCGTCAGAGCTGCAGATCATGTACGGGCCGGCCGGCGAACGGCGCCTGGACGAATGGGAGGTCGACTGGCTGCCCGGCTACGAGGGCTCCCGGCCGGTACGGGTGGGCAACGCCGCCGCCGGCCAGTACCAGCTCGACGTGTACGGCGAGGTCATGGATGCCCTCCATCAGGCCCGCACCATGGGCTGCGAGATATCCGCCGCCGCCGGCGGGGTCATCGGACCATCGGGGGTGCGTCGACCCCAGCGCGCCGAGGACTCGGCCTGGGACCTGCAGGTGGCCCTCATGGAGTTCCTGGAGACCGGCTGGGAGCGGCCCGACGACGGCATCTGGGAGGTGCGGGGCCCCCGCCGGCACTTCACCCACTCCAAGGTGATGGCCTGGGTGGCGGTCGACAGGGCGGTGCAGGCGGTCAAGAACATGGGCCTGCCCGGCCCGCTGGAGAGGTGGGAGGCGCTGCGGGACCGGATCCACGCCGAGGTGTGCGAGAAGGGCTGGAACTCGGATCTGGGTGCGTTCAGCCAGTACTACGGATCCGGCGACCTCGACGCCAGCGTCCTGTTGATCCCGCTGGTCGGCTTCCTTCCCCCCGACGACGAGCGGGTCGGCTCGACTCTGGCCGCGGTCGAGCGCCGCCTGGTCCAGGACGGCTTCGTTCTGCGCTACCAGACCTCCGAGGACGGGGCCGTCGATGGCCTCGCCGGCCGGGAGGGCGCCTTCCTCGCCTGCTCGTTCTGGCTGGTGGACAACTACTCCATGGTCGGGCGCCAGGACGACGCCGTTGCGCTGTTCGAGCGGCTGGCCGGACTGGCCAACGACGTCGGTCTGCTTTCCGAGGAGTACGACCCGGTGGCCGGGCGCATGGTGGGCAACTTCCCCCAGGCCTTCACCCATCTGGCCCTGGTCAACTCGGCCCGCAACCTGGCCACTGGAGGGGCCTCGGCCCGCGGCCGCCGCCACGGCCGGGCCGCCCCCGTGCCCGACCATCGCCCGGGCCGGGGGCCGGCGGCCCGGAAGCGGGCACCTCGGTGACGGACAAGGATCGACCGGTGCCCGGTGGGGGCCGGATCGGGAGAGGAGGCCAGCGTTGCAGGCACTGACGGTGGAGCCGGGCAAGGCGGGATCGGCCCGTCTCGATCACGTCGATGAGCCGCCCGAGTCCGACGGCGAGGTGGTGGTCGAGACCCTGGCCATCGGGGTCTGCGGCACCGACGCCGAAATCGTGAGCGGCGCCTACGGCTGGGCTCCCCCGGGGCGGGACCGGCTCGTGCTCGGGCACGAGTCCCTGGGCCGGGTGCGGTCGGCCCCGTCCGGGTCCGGGCTCTCCGCCGGGGACCTGGTGGTGGGGATCGTGCGCCGCCCCGATCCGGTGCCCTGCTCGGCCTGCGCCGTGGACCAGTGGGACTTCTGCCGCAACGGCCAGTACACCGAGCGGGGCATCAAGGCCCTGGACGGCTACTGCTCGGAGATCTACCGCATCCAGCCCAAGTACGCGGTCAAGGTCGACCCGGGCCTGGGCCGGCTGGGGGTGCTCCTGGAACCGGCGAGCGTGGTGGCCAAGGCGTGGGACCAGGTGATGATGGTGGGCGGCCGCCAGGGGGGATGGAAGGCGACCAAGGCGCTGGTCACCGGAGCGGGCCCGATCGGCCTGCTCGCCGCCCTGATCTGTCGGCAGGCCGGGCTCGACGTGCACGTCCTGGACCAGGTCAGCGACGGACCCAAGCCCCGTCTGGTCGCCGCCCTGGGCGCGACCTACCACACCGGCACCGTCGAGCAGGCCGCCGCCGACGCCGACGTGGTGATCGAGTGCACCGGGGTGGGCCAGCTGGTCTTCGACGTGATGAGCCACGTGGCCCCCGGCGGGGTGGTCTGCCTGACCGGGGTCTCCTCCGGCGGGCGGGAGCTGGGCGTCGACGCCGGCACGCTCAACCGCAACATGGTCCTCGAGAACGAGGCGGTGGTCGGCTCGGTCAACGCCAACCGTCGCCACTACGAGATGGGCGCCGCCGCCCTGGCCAAAGCCGACCGCGACTGGCTGGCGGGCCTGATCACCCGGCGGGTGCCCCTCGAGGACTGGTCCGACGCCCTCGAGCGCCAGCCCGACGACGTGAAGGTCGTCATCGAGGTCAACCAGTGACCGAGGTCCAGCCGGTGGAACCGGTGACCCTCGCCCCCGGCATCCTCCAGATCGACACCCTGCTCGGGGGGTGGGAGCGGGTGACCGCCGGCTATCTGGTGCAGGGGCCCCGGCCGGTGCTGGTCGAGACCGGCAGCCAGAGCTCGGTGGCGGTGCTGCTGGAGTCGCTGACCCGCCTCGGCGTGAGCGCCGGCGAGCTGCCGGCGGTGGTGGTGACCCACATCCACCTCGACCACGCCGGCGGGGTCGGCGACGTGGCCGCCGCCTTTCCCGAGGCCACCGTCTACGTGCACGAGAAGGGGGCGCGCCACCTGGTCGATCCCTCCCGTCTGGTGGCCTCGGCCGCCCAGGTCTACGGGCCGCTGCTCGACTCCCTCTACGGGAGGCTGGACCCCACCCCGGCCGAGCGGGTCAGGGTGCTGGCCGACGGTGAGCAGATCGAGGTCGGCGGAGGCCGGTCTCTCACCTGCATCGACTCGCCCGGCCACGCCAAGCACCACCTCGCCCTGCAGGACTCCGACAGCGGCATCCTCTTCGTAGGCGACGCCGTCGGCGTGCGCCTGCCCGACGCCGGCGTGCTGCGGCCGTCGACCCCGCCGCCCGACTTCGACCTGGAGACGGCGATCGACTCGCTGCACAAGTTCGCGGCCCGCCGGCCCACCGGGGTGGCCCTGGCCCACTACGGGCTGGTCCCCGAGCCGATGGCGACCCTCGAGGAGGCCGAGTCCATCCTGCGGCGCTGGGCCGAGGTGGCCGAGGCCGCCTGGCGGGAGGGCCGCGACATCGCCGAGGCCCTCGACACCACCTTCGGCGCCGAGCTGGCCTCGGTGGACCCGGCCCACCGGGACAAGCTGGAGACGCTCAACGGGGTGCACTCCAACGCCGCCGGCTTCAGGCGCTGGCTCGAGACCAGGCAGAAGGGCGAGGCCCAGCCGTCCCCCTGAGCCCGCCGGTGCGCCCGGGCCCCCGGCCGGGCTGGGTGACGGTGTCGAGTAGCGCCGCCGAACGGCCGGTTGACAGGATGGCCGCCATGCGAAAGGTCGCCCCCCTGCTGCTGTGCGTCGCCGCCCTCGTCCTGGCCGCCTGCGGCGCATCGGTAACCCTTCCCACCGGCACGGGGATACCGGTGCTGCCCCCGGGTCACAACGTGGACGTGGCCCACCTGTCCTTCATCCCCCAGGTCATCAGGATCAAGGCCGGCGAGTCGGTCACCTGGCGCTGGGACGACGGCGTGGTCCCCCACAACGTGACCTTCGGCGACTTCCACAGCCCCACCCAGAGCCGGGGCTTCTTCACCCACACCTTCGACTCCCCCGGCACCTACTACTACGTGTGCACCATCCATCCCCAGATGCACGCCGAGGTGATCGTCACCTCCGGCTGAGGTGGTCCCCCCCCCGACCGGCCACCGGTCGGGCACCGGGTCAGCCGGACTCGGCGTCGTGGCCCCGGTGGGGGCCACCGTGGTGCGGCGGCGGGGGCGGTGGGGCGGGCTCGGTGGTGACAACAACGGCCACGGTGGTGGGGGTGGTGGACGTGGTGGTGGCCGTACGGCCCACCGTCTGGGCCGGCGGGGAGCGGTGGCCGACGAGCAGGCTCGCCAGCACCACCGCGGCGGCCAGGGCGGCCACCAGGGGGTGGGGCCGACCCGGCGGCGCCTCCGGGTGTTCCCGCCCGCCCCTGGTCCTTGGCGCGGCGGCCCGAATCCCCTCCGCCCCCGCTGCCGCCGGGGCCGCCACCAGCACCTGGGTCGCCTCGGGACGGCCGGCCCCGGAGCGCTCCTCGGGATGGCCGGCACCCGAGGTGGCCGCCGGGCCGCCGCCGCCGCCGCCGACCGCAGAGTCCCCGAGGGCGGTCAGGGCCACGGTTGGGGCGTCGGGGCCGGTGCCGGCCACCAGGGTCGGGGCCACCAGGGCCTGGGCCATGAGGGCGGGCGAGGCGAAGCGCTCCTCGGGCCGGCGCTTCATGGCCCGCTCGACCACCCCGGCCAGGGCGGGGGGCACTCCCGCCTCCACCAGGTCGGCGGCCGGTCGGATGTCGGAGTACAGGACCGCCCGGGCCACGTCGAGGGCGGTGCCGCCCTGATCGAACGGACGCCTGCCGGTCAGGGCCTCGTACATGAGCACCCCGGTCGACCAGATGTCCGCCGCCGGGCCGGCCGGGCGGCCCTCCAGCCGCTCGGGGGCGATGTAGGCCGGGGTGCCGACGACCATCTGGGCGGTGGTCCGGTCGGCGGCCGATCCCTCCTCGAGGCCCTTGGCGATGCCGAAGTCGGACACCTTGGCCGAGCCGTCCTCGGCGAAGAGGACGTTGGCCGGCTTGACATCGCGGTGCACGATGCCGGCTCGGTGGGCCGCCGCCAGGGCGGCCAGCACGCCGCCGACCACCTCAACCACCCGCCCGGGCGCCAGCCGCCCCTCGACGGCGAGGAGGTCGGCCAACGAGCCACCGGGGAGGTGCTCCATGACGATGAAGGGCGTGCCACCGTCGTCGCCGGTGTCGTAGACGGCGACCACGTTGGGGTGCGACAGGCGGGCCGCCGCCCGGGCCTCGTCCTCGAACCGGGCGAGGAAGCCGGGGTCGGTGGCCAGCTCCGGGCGCATCACCTTGACCGCCACCGGCCGGCCCAGCCTGGTGTCCAGCCCGGCGTAGACGGTCGACATGCCGCCGCGGCCGATGACGGAGTCGAGGCGGTAGCGGCCGGCCACCAGCCCGGTGGGGGCGAGCGTCACCCCCCAGTAATACCCGCTCGGACGCTCAGCCGATCGGGGGGACCCGCCAGCGCCGCTCGGCGCCGGCCCGGAACCAGATGACCAGGGCGGTCGGAGCCGCCAGGGCGGCGGCCGCCAGCGCGGCCACCTGGCCGTGGATCCCACCCTGGATGAGCATCAGGGTGCCCAGGCCCAGGGTGGCCAGCACCCCGGCCAGGCGGATGAGGCCCGACACTTCCATGACAGATCCCGAATGCCCGCCCCTGGCCAGCCTCAAACCGCCCCTAGGGGCGGGGTCCGGGCCGGCGCCACCTCCCTCGGCGACGGTAGGGGCCGCCGGGGGAGGGGCAGCGGCGAAGGACCCGCGCCGGGCTGCTCAGCTGGTGAGCGGCGACCACAGGGCCGACACCGCCGGCCGGGCCAGCCGATCGGCGGTGGTGCAGGCGCCGATGTCGAAGGCCGGCAGGTCGGCGTCCACCGCCAGAACGCGCAGGCCGGCGGCCAGTGGGCTCTGGCTGGCGACCCGCTCGGGGACCACGCCGATCCCGCAGCCGCCCGGCGCCGACTGCGGGGCGGCGATGTCCGACTTCGAGTCCCATCCCCTGCATGGGGTGCTGGAGACGTCGCACGCTTCCGGCCGTCGGTGGACATCGCCGGGGCGTGAGCACGGTCACGGATCGGGCGCGGCCAGGCGCGACTCGACGGCTTCCAGCTCCGCCCGGCCGGCGGCGAGCTCCTCGCGCAGCTGGTGGGCCCGCTCCTCGGCCTCGGCGAGGGCCCGCTGGAGGCGCTCCTGCTGGCGGGTGAGCCGGTCCCGCTCGGCGGTCAGCGCCCGCCGTTCGGCCTCCCGCCGGCGGCCGTCGGCTCCCGTGGGCGACCCTGGAGCGGCGTCCCGCCGCGACGGTGCGGCCCGGGCCGGGCCGACCGCCCCGCCGGCGCCGTCGGCGGCCTGGGGCGCCGGCTGGGGTGCCGGGGAGCTGGCCGGTCCCGTCTCCCCGGCGGCACCAGGGGGGACCAGGCCGAACCCGGAGGCGTCCATGTCAGTCTCCAGCACCCCGCGGGAGACCAGGTCGGCCACGGCCGGGTCCATCACCGCGGCCCGCAGGGTGTCGCCCAGCTTGCGGCGGGCGGCGTCGGTCGCCCTGGCTCCGAGGAACTCGACGGCGGCGTCCACCGTCGCCCGGACGGCCGCCCGCTCCGCCGCCTGGGCCTCAGCCAGCCCGGAGCGGTCACCGCCCACGGCGGCCGCGCTGGCCTGGCGCAGGCGCCCGCCGGCGGCGGCGAGGGCCTCGAGGAGGTCGGGCCGGCGGCGGGCCACCTGGTTGAGGGCCCAGGCGGTGGGCGTGGGCCGGCGCCGGCGGGACACCTCGGCCGCCTCCTCGGCCCGCCCCTCGGCCTTGAGCCGCTTGGCCATGGCGTTGCGGGCGGCGGTGAACTCCGCCGGCTCGACGGCGTAGAGCTCGGCCGGATCGGCCGCCTCCTGGTCGGCCACCGGCTCAGCCGGAGGTGGCGAAGCCGAGCGATCCCTCGCCCGGCCGGACGGCCTCGATCGGGTCGCGCAGATCGTCGATGTAGCCGAGGGCGTAGGCGCCGCGGGCGTAGCCCATGAGCCTGAGGAGGTCGGTGGGCAGGGTCGCCGCCACCTCGCGGGGCACCGACAGGTACTGGTTCTCCTCCTGGCGCAGCCAGGCCAGGCAGTAGGTGATGTTGAGGCCGACGCGGACGTCCTGGGTCCGGTTGGCCCCGCCGCCGTGGTACACGCTGCCGGAGTAGACGAGGACCGAGCCCCGTTCCATCTCCGCCGGCACGGTGTCCTCGGCGGTGAAGGACAGCCGGTCCTCGGCCTTGTTGCTGCCGGG
>Ga0070739_10000545_pt1 | contig 70907 bp, 49 predicted proteins | sample Coa_R1_7_FD_66445 | JGI IMG/M metagenome (GOLD analysis project Ga0070739, IMG submission 66445) | Surface soil microbial communities from Centralia Pennsylvania, which are recovering from an underground coalmine fire - Coalmine... | ecosystem: Environmental > Terrestrial > Soil > Unclassified ...
TCGCCGTTCTCTAGCAGCAGCTCGAAACGGCCGTTGTCGCGCCTGACGTCTCGCACAAACTCACGGCGCATGCGCAGGCCTGCAGCGGCGCCGAACCACGTTGCGTATTCAATGAAAAGGTTGACGGGGACCGGAGTGACGTCCACCGGGTCGAGCCCGCGCTCTACGAGGTAGGCGTTCAAGCTGAACACGCCGTCCGCGTCGAGATGCCACTCGTGGCTCGAGCGCAAGAGCATGCCCTCGGGCATGTTTCGCCGCCAGAACTCCATCGGTTCGCCCAACACAAGCGCATCGATGCCGGCATTTTTGGCATGCGCCGCAATCGAGAGCCCGTAGGGCCCGGCTCCGATGACGGCCAGGGGCGTGTGGGTCATCGAATTTCCCATGGCGACAAGCTTACTGTGTAACGCGCACGCTGGCAAACGCCGCGCGCCCAAATTGCTCCGGTGCATTCAAGAGATAAGCACTCGCGCCGGGCCACAAATATTCTCCCGGCGTTACCGTACGAGCGAGATAGTGCAGCTCGTACACGCCGGCATCTAAATGCTGTGCGAACGCGACGACGCGATCGCTGTAAATCTGTTGGTAATCGATTTGCCACGCATCCGCGAGCGGCTGATAATACGCCGCCGTCGTTTGAAACGTCGTGTCGAGCGCTTCGAACCCGGCCGGAAGCGGGTCGCTGATCGTTACGCGGTCCACCGGATGATCCGCGATGATCTGCACGCCGACATCGTACACATTGCCGGGCGCAAAAGAAAGCGGCTGTGCAGGCGGCGCGATATCCATGTTCGCAACAAGCGACTGCGCGTTGGCGAGCCGTACCTGTCGAATCACGCGCAAACCGGCGAGGCGTCCGGGAGATCGTGCGCCGAGTGCGTACGTGTAAGTGACGTTGTACTGCAGCGTTCCGCTACCGTCTTTTCGCAGCGCGACCGTATGGGCGCCTTTAGCAAGATCCCGGAATGCAAATGTTTGTGGTGTTTGTGCTCTTCCGCTGAAGCGTGCCTTTCCGGCGGCTTTGCCGTCGACAAGTACGGTCGCCGTAAAATTGGTGGCGCCCCTCTGAGCGGACGCGTACGCGACCGCAGCTTCCAGTGCCGCTGCGGTATCGCCGGTGCTGGGCCAGCCGCAGCGGCAACTTTGCGCAACCAGCGCTTCAAATGCACGGTCGATGCTTTCTTCGGGTGCGTGCCGCAAGAGCACAAGCTGCAGATAGCGCGCCTGCGCTTCGACAAGCGTTCCCGACCATGCATTCTCCGGCTGCACGTTTGCATAACGCCCCGTTACGTACACGTCACGGCTAAGCTCGTCCGAAAGCGTGCGCGCTTGCGGTCCCCATCCTGGCGTCTGCTGTAGATAGATTGCCAGCGCGATGCGTTCGGCTAATCCGAGGCGCGCGCGCCGATCGAAGATCGACTGCAGAAAATCCGTCCGCCGATCGCCGGTTGCCGCGAGCGCTTGCAACAGCGCGAGTCGCAGCGAGGCTTTGCACTCCGGAGAGCTACACCACTTCGCCGCACCGCTCGGATCCGCAAGTGCGCGCACCAGATACGGTTTTGCCTTGCCGACAGTAGCGGCAGGCACCGCAATGCCGCCGCGCCGCGCATATGCCAACGCTCGCACGGCGTCGGCGCTGCCAAACGGGTCCGATGCCCTCTCACCCGGCCAGAACGCAAAGCCGCCATCGATGCGCTGGAGCGTCTGCAATTGCTGCACCGCGTCGGCTGCTGCACTATGCGGATTGCCGGCTAATGCGCCGCTCTTTAGTATCGACTGAAGAACAAGCAGCGACGTCGCAATGCTCAGGCGCGCGGCCGTTGGCGACAAAAGCGCAAGCCGCCGGTCGTCACTCAGCGCCCGCTGCGCAGCGGGCACAACTTCGGGCACCAGCGATCCCGCAATTTGTACGCGCACGGTTCCCGTCTCGCCGACATTGAGTGGAATTTGCGTCCTGGTTCGCGTCGCGCCGGCATCGATCGTCGATTCCGTTACGTCGGCCTGTCGAATCGGCAGTGGAACGCGGAATGCGTCGTTCGCGCCGCCGGCGATCGACGTGCGCATCTCCAGCGTCGACCGTGCCGGCGATGAAACGATAATAGGAAAACGCCACGCATTTGGTCCTGGGCCGAAGCTCTGCTGCGCCGAGGTGCTTGCCGAACCTGCGGGCGAGGCAAAGGTCAAGGCGCCGCTAAGCAGCGCCTCCGTTTTTGCGTCGACTGTGCCGCGCGTCGCATTCATCAGCAGCAAACCGCCGTCGAAGCGATCTCCCGGACGCGCGAACTCCGGAAGCATCGGGTCCGTGACCAGCGGCTTTGTGGTAATGAACGTGGCGTCGCCGCTCGCGAAACGCGGACGCGCTTCCGCCGTTGCGGCCACGGCCATCACACGCCATGTCGTAAGATTGTCGGGCACGGTGAATGCAACGTCCGCGTTTCCTCGGGCATCGGTTTCAACCGAACCGTTGAAGTACGCCAGGGGTACGAATTGCGTTCGCACGCGCGTTCCCGCGGCGCCCGCTAAAAATCCGCCGCCGTAGCCCCAACCTTTTCCAGCGGTGTTTGAAGGTTGTGTCAGCGTCACATTGGGGCGATTGTCGGCAAATCGCGTTGCGATCGGTTGCGTTTGAAATACCGTCTTGACCAAATCAGGCGGCCGGTATCCGCTCAAACGCAAAATCGCATCGTTCGCGACGATGACCGTGAATTGCCCTTGCACGGGTTTCCCGCGCGCATCGCGAAGCTGCATGCGAATGCGCTGCCGGTTGCGCGGCTCCAATCGCGCAAGGTTCGGCTTGATATCGACTTTGAGATATCGCGACGTAAGGTCCAGTTGCAGCGGCACCATGCCGATGCGTACGAGGCTATCCAAGCCTTGCACGTTCGATTGTGAAATCGGCGCTCCACGCCGCACCAGCACACCCTCGATCGCCGCATTGGGGAACATGGCCGCGCCAATCGGTATTCGCACCTTCGGCGCCGTTCCGTTGACGCGCACGAGCGTTTTGTAGAGCACGCGGTCACGCACAACGGAAAGATACAGGTCCGCTTTATCATACGGCGACGCAACCGCAACGGTCGCCGTTTGCCCGCTGCTATACGTATCGCGATCCAGCCGTAATTGTAGCTGCGATGGGTTGGACTGTCCCCAAACCGCTTGTCCGGGTCCTGTAATCCACACTTGCGTGTCGGTTGCGGTTGCATCCGTCGATGCGCCGGCAACATTTGCACGAATGCGGTAACTGCCCGGCTCCTTTGCGACGAGTTTTACGGTTTGCGCGGCAGGACCGCTCGTGACGTCAGCCCGATCGACCGTCGAATAACGGACCTGATTGCGCGCAGCCTCCGCGCCTTCGACGATCTGCGTGACGCCGCTATACTCCATCTTCTGCAGCTCGACGTGCACCGCCGTCCCGCTTTGGACTTTGCCCTGCGGATCGGTAACGACAACAGCGGCGGCGATCGGTGAGTTCACGGTACCGACGAAATCGCTGCGCAAGCCGATGAGCGTCGCGCTCGGAAGCGCCGTAAACGATTGCGTCGCGCTGCTCGCCAAATGCGAGACGTCGCTTACCTCGAGGTCAACGCGGTACGTCATTGCAAACGGCAAATCGCGTGCAACGGTAACTTGCGCTCCGCCTTTGCCGCTCGCATCGAGTGTGACCGCCTGAGTAGCCACATCGCTCGAAACGTTGGGCTGTTCTTCAGGCCAGAACCACTGCCTTCCGAAAGTAAAATCTTCCCAACCTTTGGGTGCGACGCTGCTCTGCTCGCGCGTCACATGAAGCGTCGCACTCGCACCGCTCATCGGCGCACCAAACAAATATTGCGCATTTCCGGCGGCTTGGACGATCTCACCCGCGGCTGCATACTGCTTGTCCAATTTCAAATCGACGCTAAAATTGGGCGGCCTGAACTCCGCCACGCGAAAGCTGCCGGTTATTTGCGCACCGTCGGGACTGGTTGCAACAAGCGTGTAATAGCCGAGCGGCTGGGTCTTAGCAAAGTCTATTGGAAACGAAAACGTCGCATACTTGTTCGTCCTCTGCGAGGGCAGCTTCGTCGAATGGCCGTCCGGATCGCGCAGCGTCAACGCGTACCGTGCACTGCGATCGGCGTGCAGAATTCCGTTCTGCAGCACGTAACAGACGGCCGTAAACCATCCCCGCTCTCCCGGCTGGTACAGGTCGCGGTCCGAGTACACGACGCCGCGCGATATCGGCTGTCCCGACGACCACGTCGCATCAAAATACGTCGAGGAGTATTCGTACACGCCGCTCCAGTCGTACGTGTCCACATACGCCCAGTCGGCGCCGTTACGCGCCACGACCACAAGCGCAGGCGCTTCATTTGCAGGCCGGTTGCCGGCATAACAACTCTGCAGGCTCGGGCCCGCGATGCTCAGCGTGCCGTTTGCCTGCGTTTTACCGCCGGCACATAGACGAGCCGGCGCGCTCGATTGATAGCCTTTGGGAACGTAGACGTCTACCGCCGCATTCGCCAGCGGCGCACCATCGCTCAGGCGTTGTACCGCGATCGTTCCCCCCTGCGGAAACCACTGCGCGAAGACCCCGAGATTCGTGAGCTGCACCGTGCCCGTAAACGCGTTTGAATTTGCCGGCGGCGCGAGCGCGCCATACGCCAGCATACCGGCCGGCCCGCCCAGTTTGTCGCGTAGCGCCACGGTGATGCTGCTTTCGCGATCGTGCACCGCACCCGCAATCAGATACCGCGTCCAGGAGCGCGCAGGCGGCAAAAGATCTTGCGGGTTATTGTATCCGAGATTTGCAATGTCCAGCGGCGTGAGCACGCGGTACGCGGCCCGGTACGCATTTCCCGGCAAATTGACGGCCGCGTACTGCAGCAGCAAATTTTGCGACGCAACGAACGTGTTCGCACCGCCCGGCGCCCAAAAGTACGGTGAGAGGCTGCCCGTACCATACGGCACTTGCAACGGCGCTCCAAGCCGCTGACCGAAAACGTCTTGCATCCCGGCGTCAACTTTAAACGTATACGTTCTGCGCGGATCGAGCGCATAAGGATTGACGTAGAGCGTATTGCCCGTATCGGATAGCGAATAGAGCGCACGGGCGGGACTCGGGCTGGGCTCGACGGTAATATGTCGAGCATACGTTTTCGGATCGAGCGCGTTGTTGAAAACCAGTGCCGGATCGCCGGCCGCAAACCGCGAGCTTCCCTGACTCATTTGCGGATCGGCGGACGGCCGAACCGTTGCCAATACGAGCGGTGAATACGTAGACATGCCAAGCTCGAGTGCTTGCGCGCTGGCCACATTGCCGCGCGCGGGCAATACGCCGGCATCAATGCGCAAACGATAGCGCGTCGCCTTTTGCAGATCGTTCTGAGGCGAAACCGTATAAAGCCATTGCTGCGGAGCGTATGAAGGCTGTGGTTGCGGCGTAATGGTAACGGCAACGCTTGTTCCGTCGCCGGCCTCAAAACGCGCATGCTGCGCGAGACTGCTGACGTCGACGTCCGCATTAGCCTGAACGCGTACCGCAGGGCGCAAACCTACGCTTGACCCGGGCGTTTGGTAATCGCTGGGCAGCGAGATCTTCAGCGGCATCGTCTCGAAGGTCCAGCTTAAGTTGCGATCGAGCGCGTGGTTTTGAAGATCTTTCAATCCCGGCGTTAGCGTAACCCGAACGCGAGTAGAGGCCGGTAATGCGCTATTGGATTGAAAGCCGATCATCCGCGGCGTTAGAACGACGAACGCGCCGCCGATCGCCGGTTCGATCTCAAAATGAGAGAGCACCGCGCGTTCTTGGGGCGAACCGAGCTCTCCAACCGGGAGCACCGGCGCGGCAAATATCACGCGAATTTGCGACGTGGTTTTGGCCTGCCCGACCGGTGAAATCTGTGCGATCCAGGCCGGTACCGAAGGCGCAGGTAAAGGCGCGACGCTCGCCAGCGGCGGTGGCTGCGAAGCCGGCTTACCGCACCCGGCAATAGCGGCGAATGCGCTAATTGCCGCGAGTCCGAAACGGACGCGCATGTGCCGGACATTCAACGCCGAATTTGCGATTCATGCGCCTGCGGCGGTGGGTCTTTCCGACCGGTATTGTGCTCGCAATACTGCTGCTGCCGCGCGCTTTCGCCGTTTCGCCCGCGCAGCTGCAGCCGCTGAATTCGGCCGTTACCTTTGAAGATCGCTCCGGCATCCCGCTCGGTACCATTCTTAGCGCGAGCGGCGAACGCGCCGCAGCCGTCCCGTTGAACCGCGTATCGCCGGCTTTTCAACACGCGATCGTCGCCGCCGAGGACGGGCGATTCTACCGCCACGGCGGTATCGACGCTCTCGCGCTGCTGCGCGCCGCTTGGGATGCCGCGCGGTGCCTTTGCAACGCCGGCGGCGCCTCGACCATCGCCATGCAAGCCGCGCGCATGCGCTTTGAGCTGCCCGGCGGCGTGCGTGGCAAGGCGCTGCAGATGTGGGACGCCGAGCGGATTGCGGCCGGCTCGGATAGAGCCTGGATTCTGCAATACTACGTCAATCGGGTCGCCATGGGTGGAAACGTGTACGGCGTTGAGGCAGCGGCGCGCACGTATTTCGGGATTCCGGCGAGCGACCTGGACTTGGCGCAGGCCGCATTACTTGCAGGCATTCCCAACGATCCGGTTGGTTTGGATCCGCGCACGCATTGGAACGCCGCGCGTGAACGTCAACGCTATGTGTTACATCGCATGGTGGACAGCGGCGTCATCACGCGAACGCAAGCGCAAATTGCCGCACGCGAAAACATTCACGTGCTCGCGCATCCCGAAGATTTGCCTGCCGCGCAGCAACTCTTGTTTCGCCTGGCTTCTTTTTCAGCTTCAAACAGAGTTCGCACCACGATCGACCTTCCGCTGCAGCGTTACGTACAAGCGCAAGCGCAAGACGTCGTTGAGGCGCTGGCCGACCGTAACGTCACGCAAGCGTCGGTGCTTGTGATCGATAACCGCACGGGTGACGTTCTCGCATACTTGGGATCGCTCGACTATTTCGACGATGCATATCAGGGACAAAACGACGGCGTTCGCGCATTACGGCAACCGGGCTCGACGCTCAAACCGTTCCTTTACGAATACGCCTTAGAGCGCGGCGCGATTCATCCGGACACAGTGCTTGCCGACGTGCCGACTTCGTACGCAATTCCCGGCGGTGAGGCGTACAGTCCCGAAGACTACAGCAGAAACTTTGCCGGCCCGGTTTCCGTACGAACCGCGCTTGCGAACTCGCTGAACGTTCCCGCAGTACGCGTGCTTTCAAGCGTCGGCGTTCCGGCGTTTTTAGATCGTCTGCGAGAACTCGGGTTTACGCGGCTGCGGCGTTCTCCCGATTACTACGGCCTCGGTCTTACGCTCGGAGCAGGCGAGGTTACCCTTTGGGATCTGGCGCGCGCGTACGTCACGCTTGCGCGCGGCGGTAATGCCATAGCGCTGCGCACCGATCTCTCCGCTGCGCCCGATTCCGGTTCGCAAATTATGGATCGAAGCACCGCGCAGCTCATTACGGACATGCTTGCCGATCGCTATGCGCGAGCGCGTACGTTCGGCATCGGGTCGGTGATCGATATGCCGTTTCCGGCCGCCGTAAAAACCGGCACGTCATCCGGATACCGCGACACATGGACGGTCGGCTATACGCCGGAGTACACCGTTGCCGTGTGGGCCGGCAACTTTAACGGATCGCCGATGCAGCGGATTGCAGGCGTCACCGGCGCGGGTCCTTTGTGGAATCGCATCATGCTGCATCTCTACGAACACCGCGATCCGCCGCGATTCGATGCACCGCCACGCGCGTTACTGCTTGCATCGCAGCGCAAGCCGCAGCCTAACGCTGTGCAATCGGCGGCATTCGATGAATGGCGCGCACAGCAAGCCGACACTACCGGAACGCTGCGCATTCTATTCCCGCACGACGGCGACGTCTTTGAAGACAACCTTCCGCACAACGATCCGCGCCGGTCGCAGCAGCAGATCGCGTTCCGCATTAGCCGCCCGGCAGGCTCAGCTGTCAGGTGGTCGTTGAACGGCGTGCTGCTGGAGCGCTCATCCGGCGACACGTACTATTGGAACGTTCGGCCGGGAAGCTGGGCGTTATCCGTTGCAACGAAAGGCGCGCATCAGGCCGTTCGCTTCAGCGTAATTCGCGGCGGCCTGCAGATCCATAGAGGATTTGTTACAAGGTCGTCCTCGAGCTCGACGCGCTAACTCCGCCGGTTTAACGGCCGAAAATACCCGTATGAATAAGCGCGCTTTGGGTGTTGCCGTCTTCGCCTTGCTGCTACCGTGCTCGGGAACGGCACATGCCGCGACCGGAACGGAATTGATTAACGCGGCGCAATCCTTCGTGCAAACCGGGCTTTCCAACGCCGCTGCGGGTTTCGCGCCCTTGCGCGGCGCCGCTATTAAGGAAAGTCCGGGCGAGCATTATCAGGTCCAGCCGTCGTTCGGGCAGTTTCTGCCGGATTGCCACATTTCGGGTTACCAGCCTCCGCAAGTGCGGCTCGCGGAATGGGTTTTTTCATGCAGCTCGCCGGGCCTGGGTGCGGATCCGAAGGTGCTGCGCAGCCTCATCTATCAGGGCGTCGTGCGCGCGTTGCCCGCGTGTTTCACTCGCACGCTCGATCCCGCGATGCTGAGGGATGAACTCTTTCGGTGGGACTGTTATTCGCCCGATCACTCCATCTCCGTTGACGTAAGCAGCTCTCCAACCAGCAACGGCGATCCGTCGTTTCTTTTGGAAGTCTACGAGTATATTGGTGCGCCTCCGCCGCCGCCGATGCCCGCACCGTCACCCACGCCGGTGGTGCTCCAGCTTCTGAAACCACAAGGAGCGCTGACGATGGCCGGCGTTGAAGTGCCTTACAACGATTATGCAACGTTGAGCTTTGCGGTACAGACCGCAATCAGCGGCGGCGCCAATCCGATCGTGCCCCGGGTCGTGGAGAGCATCAAAGGCGGCAACGAAATGCCCGCATTCGATTGGGCGTGGCACTACGCAGGCAAACAGACACAAGCCGGCGTTCAGACGATCGCGGTTTGGATTTGCGGCAACCTCAGCCCCGTGGAAAAAACCTCGGCCTTGAAACAGGCGACACTGCTCGGGCTGCTCGATTCCGGACAGGGCGGTGCAGTGCTTCAGAAAGCCTACGCTGCGGCGCGCGATGCCGATACCGCTCTGGGAAGCCAAGCGCCGGACCCATTTCTAAATCGGCGCAAACTCATTTATGCGATGGCGCCGTTTTTTCAGTAACGCGCGGGAGCCAGCTCAGGCGGATGACCGGGAAATGGCAAGCGATGAAACATTGAAATAACAATCCCGGTACGGTGCTCAAAGAGTAAGCAGGAAAGGGCCGGTACGAAATGCGCCGCCTCGCGTGGGTGTCTTGGACTCTAGCGTTCATCGTTTTGCTTTCAGCGTCGGCGGCCGCTCAGCAGGCGTTCACTATTGCAGTATTTCAGTCGCACGACGAACCGTCGTTGAACGGAACAATCGATGAGTCGTGGAGCAAGGCGATTCAGGTTCCGGTTCTTTTCGATTTTACGTATCAGCGCAGCGGTGAGCCGACGACAGCGTATATCCAGCAAGATCCGCATGGGCTCGATATAGCTTTTGCCGTCACGCAGCGTGAGCCGCTGACGGCCACGGCGGAGGCAAACGGCGCGGGCGTGCTCAACGACGACAACGTCACGGTCGTACTCTGGCCGCAAGGCTCCGGCGGATTCGCATACACGTTCTCCTCGAACGCGCTCGGCGCGCGCTATCAAACTTCGACCGAGAACACCGCGTATAGTCCGGAGTGGATCGCTGCGGCGAAGCGCACGCCGCAGGGCTATACCGTGACGATGCATATTCCGTTCGCCATCGTGCGCAGCGGCGGTTCGAAATCCTGGAAAGTGCAGTTCGAACGCGTCACCATCGCCAGTAACAGCGTGCAGGTTTGGGAGCATGCGCAAGGACAGCGTAACGCGGGCGACGTCGCGCACGCGGGAACGCTCGACGGGATCGCTGCAGCGCCGGGCGTTGCTTCGCGCCCGAAACCGCGCGTGCAAATTTACGCGCTCGGCGAGGGCACCACGCCGGCATTCGGGGGCAGCACCTCGCGTATCGGCGCGGATGTCGCGCTCCCGGTCACGGCAACGTCGTCGCTGCTTGCCAGCTTTCATCCCGATTATTCGAACTTGGAAATCGATCAGCAAACGATTGCGCCGACCGCATATGCACGGCGCTATTCGGAAGTCCGGCCGTTTTTTACGCAAGGCGCGAGCAACTTCAACAGTACGTTTTCGTGCACGAACTGCCCGACGACGCTGTATACGCCGGCAATCCCGGCTTTTCGAGAAGGCTATGCGTACGAAGGCACCGCAGGCCGCTTCAATTTCGGAGCATTCGACGCAATCGGAACGGATCGAAGCGATACCGCTCAAGTCGGCACGTATACCATTAATGACGCAAAGCAGATTTTGAGTTTTAGCGCGCAGCGCGTCGCCGTGGATACGCCGGACGTGCATGACGATACCTCGACGCTCTACACGGGATACGAAAATCAGCACTCGCATTTGTTCGTTGCGGCAAATTACGGCGTGGACCGGGGAACGAACGTCACAAGTTACAATGACGCCGGCTACTACGAGTACGACGCTGGATTCGTAAACCAAACGACGACGTTCGTCGCCTCACTCCAGAAAGTTGGAGCCTACTTCAACCCGGTCGACGGGTACGTCCAGCAACCCGACGTCAACGGCTACTTCCTCGTATATAACAAGACGTTGAACTTCTCTACGACGGCGCTGCTGCACGACATCTCGCTGAGTTCGTACTACGGGCGCTATCACAACCGCTTCGGCGAAACGAATCAAACAGAGGGCGGAGGGCAGGTGAACTTCGATTTTCGCAACCTGATGACGGTTCACGTCTACGCCGGTGCTTCCGGCGTCGAGCCGATCTATGAGGATTTGCCATACCTACCGTTTCCGACGCAGTACGAACTGCTGCCGTTCAATTCCAACGGGTTCTTTGTCGGCTACAAAACGCAAACATCGACGCCTTCGGGAATTCAGTACAGCGGCGGCACGTATTTCCATGGGCATTTGACGTCGTGGTCGTACACGACGACGATTCCGTTACGCCGCGCACTCCATTTGAGCTTAGAAGCCGACAGTAATCTGTACATACCGAACGCGGCGTGGGAACCGGCCTGGCAAAAAGCATTTGGGCTCGAGCCGACGGCATCACAATGGCTCGAGCGCGCGAGCGTGGATTGGCAGTTTAACCGTTACGCATCGTTGGATTTCGGCGTGCGGCGAATCATCGGCCGGAACATTCCGAACGCATACCAGTTTCCCGATCTTCCTGCGCCCGCGTACGGCCTGCCGTGCTCGAATAGTTCCCAGTGCTATGCGCCATTCGACTATGTCGATACGGGCAACGCAAGCTTTGCATTCCATTTCCTTGCTGCGCACAACGAGTTTTATTTGGTCTACGGGAATCCAAATAGTCTTTCGACGTATCCGGCATTGTTCGTGAAGTGGATCCGCTACATCGGTGCGGAAAAAGGAACGTAGTCACCTACGCAACAGCAGCCGGACCCGTATTAAGAATGGATTTTCCCGAGGGATTGGAGCTCCTTTTGGAGCGAGCTGTAGCGTTTCTTCGCGAAATCCTTTAAACGCGGATCGCTTCCGTTGTGCATTTCCGTTTGATCGTTGCCTTGCGCGAGCTGGTCGTCCGTGCTGAGGTCTTGAACGAATTCGCGATCGAACGCCTTACCGTGCAGTCCAGTCAGCTCGGAGTAATGATAATTAAACCGCACGCTGGGGCTGGTCGGCACCGCTACACCATTTGCTTTGGCGAGGGACGTGAGTTGTCGATTGCCGGCAGTAGCCTGGGTTGCAATCGTTTTGGCTAGACTCTTCACCCGCGACGAATCACTGTTTTTTTGCGCAAGCGAGGCGAGAGCATATCGTCCGAGTTGCGATTGAATTGCTGAGGTGAGGTAGGTTGTGTCGTCATTGGAGAGAGCAGCCTGTGCGAGCAGAGGAAGCGCCGCCAACAGCAGCATGGTAAAAACGAACTTCATAACGTCCGTATACCCGGAATGGTATGATGTGGTATGCGCAGACGGCAATTTTTGATTGCAATACTGCTCGTCTTAGCCGCGTCCTGCACGAGAGCCGGGGGATCGGGGTGGGGAACGAGACACGAGCTGCGAATCGGCATGGTCAGCGACCCGGACTCGCTCAATCCCCTTTTTAGCTTCGTCCAGCGCCAGATCGATCTCGGGCAACTCTACTGCGAACCGCTCGTGACGCTTGACGGCGCCAACCGGATCGTGCCGCTGCTGGTTACGCGGATACCGTCACAGCGCGACGGCGGAATTTCGCGCGACGGTAAAACGATTACATACCACCTGCGGCATAGTGTGCGCTTCGCCGACGGCGTCGAACTCACGTCGAAGGACGTGGCATTTACCTATCACGCGATATTGGACCCGCGCAATCCGGTCGTCGATAACACCGCGTACCGCACAATCGCCTCGCTCGACACGCCGGATGCGTACACGGTGCGCGTTCGGTTGCGCCATCCGTGGGCTGCGGCTATCGGCGAGCTTTTTGCGTCCTCCGATTTTGCATTCGGCATTCTTCCGGCGCACGCGTTCCATAGCACGGACGTTTCACGCGCCGATTGGAATTCGCACCCGTTCGGCAGCGGGCCGTTCCGGGTCGCCCGCTGGGCGCGCGGCGATGAAATCGATCTGGTTCCGAATCCCTACGCATGGCGTAAACCGCGGTTGCGGCGGGTCACTTTCAAGATTGTGGCCGATAGTGAGGCGCTCTTTCACGTCTTTCGCGCACACGACGTCGACGTCGCCAATTTGACGATCTTACAAGTTCCGATTGCGCGAGCATTGCACGACATTACGCTCGTACCCGTCTTACGTAACGGTTTCGATTACCTGACGTTTCAAACGGCGAAGCCGCCGGCCGGCGATGTGCGCCTTCGCCGTGCAATCGTCGAGGCAATAGACCGTTCGGATTTGCTTCGCACGACGTATCTCGGGCTGCGGCCAATCGCCAATACGGAGATCCCGAGCGTACTTTGGGCTAACGATCCATCGGTTCAGCCATTACCGTACGATCCGAAGCAAGCGAAGCGCGATTTGGATGCCGACGGCTGGCGAATAAACGGCAACTCACGCTTTCGCAACGGTGTCCGGCTTGCCGTCGAACTGGTCTCCGACACGCGAGACTACAATCGGCGTATCGACACGGCCGTGCAGCGCGATCTCGCACAAGTCGGAATCGATGTGTCGATCCGGGTGTATAACAATTCGATCATGTACGCTCCGGCCTCCGCGGGCGGCATTCAGTACGGCGGCCGGTTCACGATGTTCGCCGATAATCTCTATGGCGGGTCCGACCCCGAAGAATCCGAGCAGTGGACGTGTGAGCGGCGCGCTCCGAACAGCGCGAACATGGCCCGTTTTTGCGATAGCGCATACGACGCAGCATACGCGGCGCAACAGCTTACCCTCGATCGTCGAAGCCGAATGCGATACTTCAGCATTATGCAGCGGCGTATCCGGGACGAAGCCGTTCTTCTCCCACTCGCCTACGACCGTGAATATGTCGCCATCAATCCCGCGCTCCGTGGCTTTCACCCCAATATGCTATACGACTATTGGAACGCGGAGCAGTGGGACGTCGTTCGTTAGCGGTTGCAGCGCCTCTCCCTATTGTTGCTTGGGAAACGTATTTGGTGCGAGGGCGTCGGCGAGATTTTTAAGCACGTTGCCGGCGGGAAGTCCATATTTCGCATTGCCTTCGCCGTCGTAAGCGTCGGGTGCGTTCGTCACTTCGAGCGAAATCGTGAGCTTCTTCGATGGTAGATACGCGGTCGCTCCCGATGCTCCCGCGAAACCGAGCGATTGCGTAATCCACGGTCCGAGCAGAAACACGCCCAAACCGTAGCTGAATGGGCGCGTCTGCGGGCGGCACGCCAACGCACAACCCTTGACCGGACGGCTAAAGCCGATCAGATGCGGAACGATTTGCGCTTGCGACGAGCTGCGCGAGAGTAACTTCCCCGTCGCCGCGTCCTCGATGCTTATGCTCAAATCGGTGACGTCGGTGATTTCGACCGCGCCTTCGATCGTCGTCCACGATGGATTCCAGAACGTCGACTCTTCGTAAAACGGCACGCCGGCCTTTACACCGAGCGCCTCACGGCGCTCCGAACTGAAGACGTGCAGCACCGGTTGCGGAATGTACGGCGTCGTGTAGGCGCGTGTATTCTTCAAACCCATCCGATCGAACACGTATTTTTGAATCGCGTCGGCCAGCGGCATGCGAGCGATTTTGGCCAGCACCATCCCGAGGATGACGTAGTTGGTATGGCAGTAGCCCCAGTTGCTTCCCGGCGCAAACATCGGCTTTCCGGCTAACCCGGTGCGGACCAATTCCTCAGGCGTCCATTGGCGGAACGGATTCAAGTACACGCCTTGCATCGTGGCCGGCTGGTACACGTAGTCGGCATAGCCCGAGGTCATGTTGCTGAGGTTCTTGAGAGTAACTTTATCGGCGCCGGGCAGATTTGGGAAGTACGTGGAGAGCTTGGTATCGAGCGTCGTCTTTTTTTGATCGACAAACTCCAGGAGCAGCGTTGACATATACGTGAACGCCAGCGCCCCGTTCCGGAAATGCATGTCGCCCGTCGGCCGCACGCCGGTCATCGACTCGCCGTACGTTCCGGTATAAACCGTTTTCCCGTTCGAGCGCACCTGCACGATAGCGCCTTTCAAAAAGTACGTCTTCATCGCGCGGCTCATCACGGCGTCGACTGCTGCGCGTGTCGGCTCGGCGGCAGCAGCCCTCGGCGCCGCAGCAAAAAGCGGCGTAAGAGCGACAACGACCAATGTGATCCACCGCATACTCAGCCTCCTTATTTATGCGCCGCCAGAATGACGTCGGCAGCCTTCTCTGCGATCGTGTACGTCGCGCCGGCAATAAAAAACCCCGGAATTTTCGGAAACACCGATGCATCTACAACGCGCAGTCCGTCGGCGCCGTGCACGCGGAAGTCGCTGGAGACGACTCCGCCTTCTGTCGGATTGCCGATCGCGCACGTGCACGAGGCATGGTGTCCCCAGGCGTTCTTGCGAATGAACTCGCGCAACTTCTCGTCCGTATCGATATCCGTTCCAGGGATCTCTTCGACGATCGCATGTTCGCCGGCGAGCGTCGCGTTGAGCGCGCGCACGTAGCGCACGCCCTCAACCATCGCCTGCAGATCCTGGTCGCCACCATCGGCGAAATAATTGAACTCGATATCCGGTATGTCGCGCGGATCTTGCGAACGCAGGCGGACGGTACCGGCACGGTTTCGGGTGTGCGCTTTTAACACGACCCATGTCATGCGATCCAAATGCGACAGCATCTCCCGCGCCCAACCGGGATAGTAGCCTTTAAACGGTGCGGCGAGCAGCATGCAAAAAAGATCCGGCGGCCCTTGCGCCACCGACGATTTCTTCACAAGCGACAAGATCGCGCCGTTGCTCGTGTACGCACCGGACGGCGCCGCCGTGTTCCATTCGCGGAATTGCGGATCGCCGGGCGAAAACGTCGCATTGTCGAAAAATTCCCACAGGTGCTGCATGCGGCTCACAACGCCGAGTTCGTAGCGGTCTTGCAGATTGCTGCCGACGCCGTCCAGCGCGACACGCACGTCAATGCCGACACTGCGCAGATGCTCGGCCGGCCCGATCCCCGAGAGCATCAGCAGTTGTGGCGTATTGAACGCACCTCCGGCGAGAATCACTTCGCGCCGCGCTTTCACCGATCGCAAAACGCCGTTCGCCGATCCGGGTTTGCCGGCACGATACTGACCTTCGCCCTGCAGGTACTCCACGCCGACGGCACGCGTTTCGCCGTCAAAAAGCACGCGTGTCGCCAGTGCATTGAGTTGGATTGCCAACCGATCGCGATGCCGCCGCTGCACATCGAGCAGACGTTCTCGCGTGCCGGTGCGCCGATGCTTGCGCGTGCTCAGCGGCGTCGAGCGAAGGCCCACCGAGTCTTCGCAGACCAACCGCCAGTCGTTGGCATCGAGCCCGGCCTCCGCGAGCCACCGTAACTTGCGCAGCTTATCCGGATCCATCGTGAATTCGCGTGCAAGTTCGGTCCATAGCTCGCTCAACGCATCAGCGACGGCGCTCGGGGTAAGATTCGGCAGCTCCACGTTCAGCCAGCCGCCGAATCCGTGGCGCGACGGATTTATACCGAGAACATTTAGGAGGCGCTGAACGGGCCGGTAGCTGCAACGTTCCACACGCATAAAATAGCGGCGCATGTTCTCAGGGCGCCATGATGCATCGCCCGTCAGATCGGCGATGCTTTGCCAATCCTCATTATGCGGCGAGACGAAAATCATCGCATTGTGCACCGTGCATCCGCCAAGCGTGCCCGCACGAGGGTAGAGTACGCGCGGCGCGTCGTCGCCCGCGTAGTGGCGAACAAAGAAGTCCCATTCGACTGCGCTGTTTTCACATTCAAGGGCGTGAAACGCTGGCACCTGATAGTCGTACCGAAGATTGTCGCACGGATCGCCGCCGGCTTCGAGGACGACTACCGATGCGCCGCGCTCCGCGAGCCGCGCGGCGGCGGTGCCGCCCCCCGCTCCCGAGCCCACGACGACGTAATCAAACTCGGCGCCGCTCAAAACGTTTCATCACCCGTCGGCTCATAATGGACAGCGTCGTTCATCTTTTGACGCAACCCCGCCAGTTCGTTGTACATCCGCCAGCGCGCGCGGTTTTGATTTCCGAGCGGGCGATGGTCGGGAATGCAGTGCCACGGGCTGTAGCGCAACACGTTTGCGAACGCAAGCTGCGCTGGTGAGTCGAAACGTTGTTTCGGAATGTGGAGCGTCGCGGCTTTGACGTACGGCGAGAGCCGCAGCGGCCAGCGCACGGCGGCATTCTCAATCGGCATGCGATGCGCATCCGTTTGGAGTTGAATGAGAAAGTCGAAATCGACGTCTTGTTGCAAGAGCGTGGCTTGCATGTTCTCGCGCAGGTAATTGTCGGGCGGACGCAGCGGCACACGCGGTATCCGGCTGCGCGTTTTGAGCGTCGAACGAAAAGAGTACTGCATCGCCTGCCCGGGACCGAGCAGATACGGCGTACAGCTCCAATACTGCGCTTCAATGGGACTGGACTGCGTCTTGTTCCATAAGCCTTGCATCAGCGCATCGAGTACGTGAGGTTGGGTGAAATTAAAAAAATAAAACGATTCGGTGCTGTCGCGAAGCTCGCGCTGCAGCTGCGCGTTGCATACCACGTTGGGCGTGACGAATGTCGGCGTCGTTACCGAAAGAAAGTCTTGCGTGAACTTCTCATCATCGAAAATCTTCGCGCCCGGCACACCCATCAGCTTGACGGTGCAGCTCATGAAACCCACATCGTCGATGTCGGCCGGCCAGTCCGGCCCGGGGCCCGAGAAACGCACCCACGCTTTGTAGACGTGCGGCTCGGCAAATATGCCGCGTTTAATCTTGGCCGGAATGTCGCCTTCAACGATAAACTCCGCGCGCACGATCCCGTGCGTTTTGGTGTTGCCGGCGCGCTGGTAATTGCCCGGCGGCCAGTGCATGCGCATGTACGTGCCCATGTCGATGACGATCGAGTCGAGCGCCTCCGCTTCTCCGGGGAGCTCCTTCTCCTGCGCGAGCTGCAGACCGTCGTTCGATCGCGTCGCATTGATCAGCCATTGCAGTATCGCCGCGCTGGGCTCGCGGAACAGCGCGTCCCATACAGGGCGAAAAAACGGATCGAAGCGGCGCTCGAAGTGCAGCAGCGCCATAAAGATTCCGTGAAAGAATCTCTTGATCGCCAGTCGCGTACCGCCGTCGATGCTCAAAACGTCTTCAAGAACTCAATCAGTGCGCGTTTATCGGCGTCGCTGAGGCCGGGTCCGGGATCCAAACCGATCTCCGACGGCTCGCGAAAGCCGGTTCCGAAGTAGTGTCCGCGGTTTACGACCAGATCGGGGCATTTGCTCAGTTTTAGCAGCCGCGGGTACAGATTCGCAAAAACCTTGCGCGCCTGTTCGTCGGTCGCATTGCGCGGCAGACGCACCAAGTCGACAAGAATGCCCGCGACCAGTGCAGCACGGTTTCGTTCGAAGTCCCGGCGCTGGCTGCCGGCCAGATCTTCCGAAAGCATACGGAGATTCGCAAGCAGTCCTACGGGGGTTCCCTTCGGGATCGGACCGATCGTCAGTTCGGAATATCCGTTCGGAAATGCCTTCGGAAATATCGCGCGAACCGCGCCGATGTTGTTCTGCACCAGATCGGGAAGGTACCCGCGTGAAATCGTCAGGTACGACGGCTGCGTGGTGCGATCGATCACGCCGGGCACTTTTGTTCCGAGAAGCGAATCGTGCGCGCGCCGCTCCGGCCACAGCATCTGCTCGATCGACGCTTGGAACGTCCGCATGCGCGCATCGACCGATGGGCTCTGATCGAACGGGCCGACGCTGTTGTTCAGCAAATACGGCGCAGTCGACCACAGCGCAATAAGCGAGGGCACGCGCGTATACCCGCGTCCGCCGGCCGGCACGTCGTACTGCTGGGGCTGACCCGTATACGGATCGTACCACGTGATGGCGCCGGGCGAGGGCAAATCCTTGTACGATTGAGATGAGAAATTATCCCAAATGTTTCCGGCGATCGCGTTGGTCGCCATGGGACTGCACGCATTGGTGTGCAGTAAGGTCACCGGAACGCGAACGTCGGTGGAGAGATAATTGTCCTCCAGAAACTTGGGGTCCAGCACGATTTGACGCATCTGCGCTTTGAACGCCGGCGTTTGCGTCCAGGCCCAATACCGCTTGAAGCAGTCCATGTACTGGGGACCGGCGCATCCGTTCGGGTCGAGGCCCTGCACCGACTGGGGCAGTTTGCTCGAGTGGCACCGCGCGCAATTCTCTGCAAACACGATCTTTCCGCGCGTTAAGGTTGCTGAGTCTGCGGTAAGGTACTTTGCTCCGCCGGGCGCGTCGCGAAGATGGTCGAGCTGCGCGCTCGCTTTGATCAAGAACAGCGCCTGGTTCAGCGTTTGATTCTCCGTCGCGGCAAAATAGCTCGAATTGGCACGCGCCACTTTGATGGGAATGGGCGATATCGGTTTGCCGCCGACAATCGCATTGAAGTGCCGCAGCCATTCTTCGCTGTCCGTTCCAATGTTGATGTACACGCGATTCAGCGCCCCGAGGACGCCCACGGAATCCGCACCGTCTTTGAGCACGTGCGGCGTTTGCACACGATCCGGAGCTTGAAAGAACGTGGTAAACACGCCGGATTGGACGTAATCGTTGAACTGACGGTTGTCGAGACCGCCGCCCGCGAGCATCTCATGTCCGAAGCGATGCGCATCATCCAGTCGCGGCAGGATGTCGTAAATGGCGTTCATCGTTCGAGGATTGTTGATGTTGTCGGTCGAGACCAGCGAGGTGTCGAGCGTCCCCGGGCGCCACGACTTGAACAGCTGCGTGATGTAATCGCTATCGCGTTCGCGCCACCCGAAGATGCGATCGACCCAGATATACTGCGCACCTACGGTGGAACTGAGATTTGCAAACGCCGGATGATTGGTATCCGCGGGCGGATTGACCGGGCTCGGCCCGATGTGACAAAACCCGCACGACATGCCGACGCGGTACGGTTTGACGAGGTTTTTGTTGTTGTAATACGACGGGTCGGTGTAGTAGCGTTGCGGGTCCCACGCCTTCGCGGCTTTTTCATCGAATGCGGGATTGGGAAAGAGCCGCAGCCCGACAACGCCGCTCGCATAGCCATAATACGAACCAACGGGAATGTTTTTTCCGCGCGCACCGATCGCAACGCCCGGATACTTCTTCTCATTTTCAAACGGATCGGGCGGACAATTTTGTGAGTGCTCGCGCACGTCCAGCCACAACCCGAAGCGCGCGGGATTCGGGGCAGTCGCCTTCGTGAAGCACGGCTCGTTAATCAACCCAAGACGATCCCAACGGTTGTCGCGATTGGTTTTGAGGGTCGGGTACGAGGAAACCGTCTTCAGCAGATCGATGTTGCCGAAAGCAATCGTGCTGAGACGATCCCAGAATCTGTCGTTGCCGCCGGTCCACACGATCCACGTATTTCGGCCCGCGATTTCAGCCGGCGAGAGTTGAACGCCGCCGTCCATGTCGTGAAAATAATCTTCGTCCGCGGCAACGAACGACGCGGCATCGCGGCCCGCCGCCTTCGCTTCATCGAGAACCGCGTTCCCGCCCGGATGTCGTCCCGAGCAACCGGCAACGCATAGCAACGTCACGATCGCGCTGAATAGCACCGTACGTTTGTTCATGACGCGCCCTCCACCCGGACTTGCGTAAAGTAGCGCAACGTTCGAAGACCCGGCAGGAAAAAATAGGCGCCGCCGGTGACCGTAATGAATTGCGGCAGGCCGGTAACGCGCGTGCGGGCAGCGTCCGCGCGATCGACGACGAACGAATCGCTGCAGCCGAGCAGCGGATCGCTCTCGTCATACAGGCCGTTAAACGTTTCGCTCATCATCCATGCGTTTTGCACGAACTCGAACTGCCGCTCGATGTTCGCGCACACGCATGCAAAGCGAAGCCCGCGCGGCGGATCGCCTTCCGGCGCCGCCAACTGCGCATCCTGCGGCGAGAGCTTCGGACCGAACTCACGCCCACGCCGGACGATCCGGTGAAACCGCACCGAAGAAATTAGATCGTCGTGAAACGACGCTTTGCGAAGTCCGAGCATCTGCCACAGGGTCGCAATCGGGCCGCGCGGCGGCGCGGGAAAATCGGCGTTGCGCGGATTCGCGCGCCGGATGTGCGCGCCGAACGGGCAGCGAACGCCGCTCGGATCTCGATCGTAGGTAAAGTCGTTTTGTCCATCGGAGACGACGAGCGGATCGCCGTTCATTTTTCTTCCGACAAAGGCGGACGCGAGCCGTTCTTCTTTCGCGAATCGCCAAAACGCGCGAACGTCTTGGCGCAGATCCCGCATTACCAAATACGTTCCGTTTCGTCCCGCGTCGCGCTTTGCCGTATCGTCTTCCGCCGCTGGAAGGTCGTCGTTCGGGCCGCCTGCATCGAGAAGCGGACGCTCAGTGTAACAGTTGTACTCGTTGCGATAGCCCAGTAAGAATTCGCCAAGCGCAACCGTGTTGCCGTACTGAAGTTTGTCGCCGCGAAGCTCGCGCTGCTGCTCCCAATCGATGGACGGCTGGCTGATGCCGTCGGTAAATCCGAATTCCTCGACGCCGTTCAAATTGGTCGTATCGAGACAGTCGATCTCATCGAACGCCTGCGTCCATGCACCGCTCCGAACATCGGTTTTGATTGCCTCAAGAGCACCGGACGCAGCGAAGAGCGCGACCAGCACGTGCGGCTGGCGGTCGTCATAGCCCCACTGCCACGTCTGCGGCGCGTTCGCGCCGGTATCGCCGAGGCGCCGGGATCGAGCCTCGCTGCCGGCCATCCCGCCAACGAACTCCGGCGAGAATTGCGAAACGACGTTGGTTGGAACGCCAAGTGCGCGCAATCCGTCCGCGGTGAACCCGACCTGCAACGCGGTTGGGGGCGGCGGTTTCGATTCACGCGCACTCGTAATCGCGGCGGATCGCAACCACGTTTTCGCGCTGTCGGCATCTTTGATCTTCACCAGAAGATAGCACGCATCGGGCAGATGCCCGAACGCGTAACGCACCAATCCTTGGACGTCGTCGTAATCGACGCTCATAGCAGCGCCGCCCACGCTCGAGCCGCTTCCGCAGAGAGCGAACGTGCTTCCAAACCGTCGCGAACGCGCGAATTGCGTTCCAGTTGTACGGCGGTCAGGCCGGGCTGTGCGTTGTACCACACCTGCGTTCCAAACTCGTGGCGATGCAGGTAATTTTTGAACTTCTGTTCATCTTTACAACCGTAGCCTAAAAGCCACTGCGTCTTCGGATAACCCACGCCGTTGCTGAACACGAAATTCAGCCCAAAGCCCGCTTTATTGATGAAATCGTCCATGTAGCTTTCCAGGCTGCCGTCGTAATTGCTCATGAAGATCAGCCGGCGTTTACCATCGATCCAAAGCCATCGGGCGAAGTGAATCGTGCGAACGCGGGCCAGCCGGCCGACGGTGTAGATGTGCTGCAGCGTATAGTTGAGCAGCCATAATCCGAATACGCTCACGGTCAGACGCACCAATCCCGGCTTGAGCGAGCCCACGGCGCTAAAGGCATTCGTGACGTCCCGGTCCTCGGTATCGGCGATAGCGGCAACGTGCGCCGGATCCGGCCGCGGACAAAGTTCCGGATCGGACGCTTCTTGCAAACGGATTAGCACCAATAGCGCGGCACCGACAATCACAATGAGCGGCGACAATATCAGGAGCACAACCGGCGGCACGACGGCGCCGAGCGCGTCGCGAACCCACCACGCGAATCTGGTTGGCGCGGCAGGCGTCATGGTAAGACGTGCCGCCGCAATCTCAGAACTGAGAAAATGGCGCAGCATCGCGTGCAGTTGGACAGGCGTGGCGCTGGAAACAGCCGGCGCGTTTGCGTCCAAGTAGTTTTGCATCGCCGCCCAGAGCGCCGCTTCTTCGCGCACCTGAAGCATCGTGCGGCCTTTCCAATTCACATACGCCGCTGCGGCCGTAACGGTACGCTGCTTCATCCATTGCAGCAGGTCCGCGCCGGTTTGAAAGCCTTCGCAGTGCGAAAAGAGCTGTGCGAGTCCGGACCTTGCGCGAGCGGCAAGCTGCTCGAGAAACGCATCGGCACTTTCATCGACGTCACCGAGCAACGCTAAATAGACCGGATACTGCGCGGGTTTCATACGATACACGGCGACGTCGGCGACCGTGTCGTCGACGACCAAACATACGCGCGCAAAATGGAGTTGTTCGAATTCGCCAAAGGGGATGATCGGATTGTGCGGATCGGCATGACCCGGCGATGCGTTCATCGTTTCGAGCAGCGACACAAGACTTTCTTGCACGCCCGCACGCACGGGCGCGAGGACGAAGAATGCTTCTTGCGGCGTCACGAAGCCGGCGAGAAGTCGAGACTGAAGTTAATCAATCGCTTCTTCGCCCAATAGACCACGCCCAAGTATATATCGGGTGCTATCAACCGTATTTCGTCGCGTATCCAGTGTGCGACGAGCGAGGTCTTGGAATAATCCAAAACGATGCAATCTTTTTGATCGAGCCAGCTCGGCGCGACGTACACTTCCGCGACGATGGCATTGAGGCCGAACGGCGTTATGCGATTGGTCAACACGCCGTGCGGACCGTCGAACGTCTTGCCCTTCCACCCGAAGATGTTGACGAGTTCGGCAATATCCTCGCTGTACGGTGTCCCGGGCGCAATGATTGCCGTGCCTTGCGCTTCACCATTGGGTATCGGTCCGGGCGGGCTCGACTTAAAAAGATCGTCGAGTTGCTGCTGACTCATGGACAGCAGTTGCGATTTGCTCAGCGACACAGTCATGGTACCGCCTCGGGAGCTAGAAGACGCTCCTCAAGTGCACAATAGCAGCTTTACCGGACTGCAGCATAAGAGCGGGCGTCTGTTCGGTTATAGCGCAATTCTACCGGAGGGTACCGTAAGCGTCGTGTCCGTGTGGAGTGCAATTTATTTGCCGATTATTACTTCGGTTGATTTGATGATAACCGTGACGCGATCGCCTTTTATCAGTCGAAGCCGGTCGGCGGACGCCTTGGTAATGACTGCTGTTATTTCGGTCGGTTCGATGGTAACGACGATTTCGGACATGACGCCGTCACCGTGTACAGCGGACACAACGCCATTGAGTTGGTTTCGTGCACTGAGTTCCATGCGCGAGTATTCTCATATGACGTCAGGAGGTCCGGCGGCTATCCGAAGGAAGGTGTGCCTGTGAAGCGATACGTTTGTCTTGGACTGCTCTTGCTGTGCGGTTGCGCAGGGCCGCAAGCGGCGAGCTCTCCTCCCGCTAACAACGCTGTTACGCTCGCATGGCAGGATGAATACCTCGGCTTCGGTACCGATGCGTGCGTTTCAGGATGTGTCCGCGGGCCCGCCTATAACACGGCCGTCCCGGTTTCGCAGCCGGGGAATGCGTCGACGTTTTCCGTTACGAGCAGTAACGCGAGCGTTGCGACGGGGACCATCGTCATGACCGGACCATCCGCGCAGAGCGACCCCGCGGTGGAAGTCGTACCGCACAAAGCCGGGACCGCGATTCTTACGGTTTCCGGCATTAACGGTTCGAGCGCGCATCTGCCGGTCAACGTAACGACGATCTCCACAATGACCGTGACGCTGAACGGGTTCCCGACCGCCGCGACGCTCATTTTCACCGTGAGCGCGCCCGCGAGCGACCACTGCCCAAGCTTCGAAGGCGGCTATTCCTTCCAATGGGACGTGGCGGCTGCACCCGCAACGCAAACGGTGTTGCACAACTTCCCCGCAATGGGATCGGGGCCGCTCAGTGGATGTCTTTTTTCCACGGTGACGGTGGACGTGCGCGACGCATCCTATACATCGCTCGCGACCAAAACCGTATCGCTCCCCATCTCGCTCGGGCAAGACAATCCGAGCCGCATCACGATTCCCTGACCGGCCGCGCTCGCACGAGTCACCTTCCCGCGGTTCCCAACGTCGTCTTAGTGTTCATAATCGACCTTGGGAGAACAACCGTGAGCCCCATATTGACTAGCGTTGCTGGATTTACGATACTGCTAAACGCCGCGGCGGCTGCTGCAGATTTTGCAAAAGCCGGCTTCGTGCTTAGGACCTCAGCGGAAGTAGGCGTACCCAAGTCGTGGCTGCCGGTTCTGGGTGCGCTAAAAATGGCGGGCGCACTTGGACTTCTAGTAGGGCTTCTCGGCATTCCGATCATCGGAACTGCGGCAGCGGCGGGCCTCGTAGCATTCTTCGTCGGTGCAATCGCCTTCCACGTACGAGCGCACGTTTTCCATAACGTTGCGTTTCCAGGCTTCTTTCTGGTTCTGGCGGCGACTTTACTCGCGTTGTCGTGAGCATTCCAGCACAACGGCTCAAAATATTTGAGCGCGAGCGGCGACACTTGCTATGTATTGCATTTCGAATACTCGGTTCGCAAGCGGACGCTGAAGACGTCGTGCAAGAGACGTGGATTAGATACGATCAGGCAGACACGAGCAACGTACAAAATCTCCCGGCATGGCTAACTACTGTCGCGTCGAGACTCTGCGTCGACGTCTTACGCCGGCGGCGCGATATCCCCCACGAGGCACCCGAATTGGCGCAACCTGCCGACGATCCCGTAACAGATGCAGAGCAAACTGCGCTGCTTGCCGACGAATTGACCTCGGCCTTCACGATCGTTCTCAACGAGCTCACACCACCTCAACGGGTTGCGCTAGTCCTGCACGATGCATTCGGCGTGCCTTTCGAAGAGATAGCGCACATTTTGAACACGACCCTCGCGTCGGCGAAGAAGCTCGCCAGCCGCGCGCGACAACGGGTTCGTCGACGAGTCGCGATTTCGCCGAACAATACTTCCGGTGCACATGAAGTAGTGGAAGCATTCTTGCATGCCGTCCAAGAGGGAAACACCGACGATCTGGTAGCGCTGCTCGATCCCGACGTCATCAGGTTTGCCGATCCGCAGGTCTTGCCCGCCGGCGCCGCACAGCGTATCCAAGGCGTAAAACTCGCAATCGAAGAGGCAGCCCGGTTTCGCGCCAACGCATCGCGTGGCCGTCTTGCGCGGATCGACGGCCGACCCGGAATCGTCATCGTTTCCGGGCGCGATCTTCAGCTTGCGATCCTATTACGCGTCCAAAACCAACGCATAGTACAATACGACGTAGTTGGGGACCCACAACGCTTGGCACTTCTGAACATAACTTAGGAGGTATGCGTATACCACCCTAACTCTGCGTGCCCGCGTGCAAAATGTACTTCACGATGAAACGGTTTAACGTTTGCGTCGCGGCCGGCGTGCCGAAGGTTAAGTAAAGCTCGTTTCCGCCGGCGAATTTGCTGTGATAACTCACCGCCAGATTGACGCCGGGAACAGTCGTTAAGCCGTTTACCAGCCCAGTGATCGATCGCAACTCAAGCGCGACGTTTGAATCTGAGCCTAAGTTATATCCGAGCGAGACGAGGCGCAACGATTGTGAATTCAGCGTGCCGTCCGAAATCGTGCGCCCGTACGTACCCGCGTATTGACCCGCGATGGAAAACCGTATTCCAAGCGGACGCGACGCGGAGAGCGAGTATTGGTGCAGAAACGTTCCGCCGAACGGGCCTTCCGCAAAGGCAAAGTCGACCGGCGATTGCGTTCCGTCGCGATACCCGAGTCGTACGGTGAACTGGTTAAAAGCATCCGTGCGGCCGCAATAATAGTTCGGAAAACCGGTGTAAGCGGTGCGCGGGAGCGACGGGTCGTCACAACCCGAGGCGCCCGGAGCGCTCGTGGTATAGCTGCGAAGCTGGCCGTCGTGCGGACTAATGAAAACGCTGATTTGGTTGTTGAACGTCACCCTGGCGCTCGCGAACACGTCGCTCTGGTGAACCGCGCCGGATCGATCGAGGAATCGATCTGCAGAAACGTCCACTTTATAGTTTTTTAGAATTCGCGAGCTTCCGAAAACATTCATGTCGTATACAAACCCGCGCGTATCCGAGATCGACGTAAAGCCGTCGATAGGATTATAGTTCGGCGTTACGTCTTGGTAGTCGATAAATGCTTCGTAGTTCGCCTTGCGCACGTGTTCCCATGTGCTCAAAGCGCGGGCGTGAGCCGGGGCAGCGACGTACGAGCCGCTTTCGAAGCCTTCATCGATGCCGCCGTCCAGGTCGCTGTGCACGTTCTTGTAACTAGTACCAACCTCAGCGGCGGTGTCGCTGCCCGCTACACTGTGATGCGCGATCACCCCGTCGCTCCAATAGGAAAAGCTCTGATCCGGCAACGCGTGCGTGTAGCCGTACGCGATGTCGTTGAACTCATTGGCGGTTGTTTCGTCGTAGCCTCGAAACGACAACAAGCCGAAGGATTGATCGCCGGACGATCCTTCAACCTTCATGCCGCGGTCGAACGGGCCGATCGCCGGCGAATAGAAAATCTGGTTGTTCGGTTGTCCGGCGCCGGCGGAAGGCGAAACCGGATTTAGGAATGCCGCACCTTCGGCAAAAAACGGGCGGTACTCGACTAACGGCCGCCTAAACTCCTGAGGCGCGATCGTCTGTTGATCCACCTCCACGTTTGAAAAATCGGGATTAACCGTCGCGACAAAGTGGATCGTACTGGTCAACGCATAACGCATGTCCACTCCGGTAAAGCGCGGCGTTTCCGGTTGAAACGTCCCGTTTGCTTGTGCATACAGTCGGCGGTTGCCGCCGGCGCTGCCTAGCGCATACACATCTGCCCGCGCACGATCGCTAAAACTCTGCCCCCCGGTCAGCCGGATTCCGGAGAGCCGCGGCCAGAACTGCGCGTCGCTGAACGTGGGCCACGCGGGAATCGCCGCATCTTGCATCGTCGCGTCGAATGCCCATGTATAATGCTCGCCCGTGGCCGCAACCCCGCGCACAAAATTGAATCGCCATGTTTGCGTCGCGGCGCTACTGCGGTGAAGAGCGTTCAGGGGAATCGTCAGTACCGCCGTCCATACGCCCTTGTCGCGCCGCGCTGCCGCGCTCCATACCGGATTGTAGCGCGTACTCTCGTTCGCTTGTTGATAGCGTATTCCGCGCGGCGTGGTTTCGAAATAATACACCGTCGAGCCGTTGCCGCTCGTGTCGATGCCGATGCCCACGAAGTCGTCCAGCCCGAAGCCTACGTTGTTGGTCGTTTGATTCGCAGTAATGGGAATATTCGGTTGCTGCGCTTTGAAAGCGACGTAGAGGTTTCGCGCGTCGTAAAGGACGTACGCGGCCGTTTCAAACGGGGCAGCCGAGCGCGTCGTTAAATCTTGGAACGCGTTCGTGCCGTCGGCAACCTTTCCGCGGCTCCAATCCGCATCGGCCAGCGCGGTGTCGAGCGCAACCGAATGCTGCGTCATCGCGGCGGAATAACTGCCGGAATACGCAACCGCAGCTTGCGCGACGGTCGTACCGGCACCCATCGCGACAAGTAGACACAAGGCGAGAATGATGCCTCTCATCGCCCGTATCGTAAGATTGCCGGAGGCGCGCAACAACGCCCCCGTGACGACAGGGACGTTTGCCGGGATTATTCGACGCGGTTAAGGTCCAAGGAGCGTCGATACGTTGGTGTGAAACGTGCGGCTGGAATTCAAACGCGTGCCGTCTTCCATGATTACGACGTACTCGCCATGGGACCACGGCTGCAACTCCCGTACCAGCGCGCTGTTTACTGCGAACGAACGATGAATGCGCGTGAATCCGAACTCGCGCACCTGATTGCAAAACGTTGCCATCGTGGCACGCAATCTCAATGTCGCCGAGCGCAAGTGCAGCGTGAGGTTATTCCCCGACGCTTCGATCCACACGATCTCCGCAGGCGCGAGCGAGACGACGCGGCCATCGGTCTGACGCAGTGTGAGGCGCTTGCCGGGAGTTGCCCCGAGGCGCTCGCGTGCTTTGCCGAGCGCCTTGGCAAACCGCGAAACGGTAAACGGTTTGAGCAGATAATCCGCGGCATCGACGTCGAACGCATCGACACCGAACGTGCTATGCGCGGTAACGAACACGACGGCAGGTTTTGCGCGGCCGAAGTTTCCGTCGCGCAGCATATCGAACGGCGACCCGCCCGGCATCTGAATATCCAAGAACACGATGTCCGGTTTGAGACGCTCGATTTGCATGCGCGCATCTTCCGTCGTTTCGCACTCACCGACGATTTCGAGATCCTCGTAACGCTGAATCAACAGGCGCAGACGCATGCGCGCGCTTTGTTCGTCGTCGACGATGAGGACACGCGTCATAGGTTCGGCGCCGCCGTCGGAATGGCCAGCGTAAGGCGCGTCCCCGGCGACTCGCGCGGACCAATCGACAGGTTTGCGCGCTGGCCGTACAGCTCTGCCAGCCGGGCCCGCGTGTTGCCGATGCCCACGCCTTCTTGAAACGTCAGCATATCCGGTGCGGCGCCGTCATCGCTGACGTCAATACAGATCTTGTCGTTCTCGAGCCGGCACGAAACGTCGATGGTAATTCCCGAAGCGGTTTTGTCTAAGCCGTGCACGATAGCGTTTTCGACCAGCGGCTGCAGCGTAAACGTCGGGACGAGAATTTCGAGCGCTCGCGGCTCCGCGGAAATGTGCACGTTGAGCCGGTCGCCGTACCGCAGTTTCATGATAAACGCGTACCGGTCGAGCAGACTCAGTTCTTCGCGAAGCGGCACCATTGGCCGGTTCGATTTGTCGGTAGCCGTTCGAAGCAATGCGGCAAGCGCCGCAATCATCTCTTCGGCGGTAGCGACGTCGGTTTGCATAATCGCGCCGACGGCATTGAGCGTGTTGAAAATAAAATGCGGGTGCAGTTGCCGCTGGAGCGCTTCGACGCGCAGTTTCGTCAAATCCGCTTCCAGTCGCAGCGCGCGCGCGGCGCGTTCGTTGGCGATGCGCACTTGCGTGATCGCAAGGACGATCACAAACACGACCGAGTAGGTCAGGCAGGTGAAGAGTCCCTCTCCAAGGACGGTCCTTACCGTGAAGTGCGCGCCCGCGATATTACCGGCGAAAGCCAGCAGCGGAAGCCCAATCGTGCAGACGACAATCAACGTCGCAAGGTAGACCGCAAGGGTGATGCTCGTCGGACGCCGCGATGGCGGAAATACGTGCGCGACATAAACGAGCACGGGCGTCAATAGCCCAAGCGCGTACATCTCAGCAAACTGTAAGACGTAATCCGAGGCCGGTGCCGGCGGACGTCCGTCTAAAATGCGCTCGACGTTGACCCACGCGCGTATTAAAACCGCAAACGCGGTCCACGCCACAAAGGAAACGACGAACCACCCCTTGGCGCCGGCCATGCTGGTACCTTACCATAGTGGCCTATGGCTGCGTCAAAAACGATCTCAACGGCCGTTATAGCCGCGCTCGCGCTTCTACCGGCGCATTCTGGCGCGGACGTTCCACCCCCGCAGGCCTCGGCAATCGAAGTCTCGCAAGCGAACGTCAATCGCGCGGTCGGCTCGCTCGACGGTTTGACGCGCGATCTCATGCGCAAAACCGGCGTTCCGGGAGTCGCCATCGCCGTGGTTCACAATGATAAAGTGGTCTTCTTGAAAGGCTACGGCGTACGGAAAATCGGCGCGAACGCGCGCATCGATGCGAATACGGTTTTCGAACTGGCCTCGGTGTCGAAACCGGTCGGCGCGGCCGTTATCGCGGGCGTCGTTGGGCGCGGCGACGTGAAATGGACCGATCCGATTCGCAAGTATCTGCCGAACTTCAGGCTCGCGGATCCGTACGTGACGCGCACGGTAACGATCGCGGACATGTACGCGCATCGCAGCGGCTTGCCCGATCACGCGGGCGATCTGCTCGAGGATTTGGGTTACGATCGCACGGCGATCTTGCAGCGCCTCGCATTCGAACCGCTCAAGCCGTTCCGGATAACGTACCAATATACGAACTTCGGCATTACCGCAGCAGCGCAAGCCGTCGCCAGCTCGCAACACACGTCGTGGGAACAGCTCTCGCACGATGTGCTTTACGCGCCGCTCGGAATGACCTCGACCAGTTCGCGGTTTATCGATTACGCAAACGCGCCGAATCACGCATCGCTGCACGTGCGCATCGGAAACCGCTGGTTTGCAAAATACACGCGCAACGCCGATGCTCAGTCGCCGGCCGGCGGCGTCAGCTCGAGCGCTCGTGACATGGCGCAGTGGTTGCGTTTCGAACTCGCGAACGGCAAGTACGGCGGCAAGGAGATCGTCGATGAGAAAGCGCTGCTTGAAACGCGATTGCCGAATCTCATGACGTCACCCCTTGCCTCACCGACCAGCCGCGCATCGTTTTACGGGCTCGGAACCGGCGTCGGCTACGATGAAGGCGGACGTCTGCGGCTCAGCCATTCGGGCGGCTTCGCGAGCGGCGGCGCGACGATGTTTCTTCTTCTGCCGTCCGCGAATTTAGGCATCGTCGTCCTCACGAACGGTATGCCCATCGGCGTTCCGGAGAGCATCGCCGCCGAATTCATGGATATTGCCGAATTCGGCAGCGTGCGCCACGACTGGTTCCCAGGTTATACGAGGCTTCTCGCGCCGATGTATCACAATCCGAGCGCGCTCGCGGACAAGACGCCGCCGCGCAATGCGACGCCTGCGTTGGCGAACTCCGCGTACACCGGCAGCTACGCGAATACCTATTATGGTCCCGCCGTCATCGCCCTTAAAAACGGCGCGCTGGTGGTGGAGCTCGGTCCGCATCGCAGGGCGTTTGCATTGAAGCACTGGGACGGAAACACATTCTCATACGCTCCGGCAGGCGAAAATGCCGTCGGGATCAGCGCCGTTACGTTCACGGTGCCGTCGGGTGCTAAGCACGCATCGAAGCTGACCGTCGAAAACCTGAATGCCGACGGGCTTGGTACGTTCTCGCGTTAGACGTAATCGTTAGAGGCGAGCCAGTCGCCGCGGCCGCCGGGCAGCAGATCGAAGACGTGCCAGGTGGGACAAAGCAAATCGACACCGCGATACTCCGCGTCTTTGATCATTTCGGCGTGCGCGGTGTACGTGTGGCGCACCCCTTCGGGTGTTTTTTCGAAGACCAACACCGTCGAGGCGGGCGTACCGTCGCGCTCTTCGGCGCAAGTATCCCGCGCAAATGATGCATCCGCATCGGCGAGTACCGGTATGCGCCGCCAGCCGCGCCGCTCTTTCCACGCCTGGAGCTGTTCAACCGGTGCCAGCGACGCTGCGACGATGTTCGTGTGCTGCATCGCGTGATGCCCGATGCCGTCGAGCCCGTCGATCCACATGGAGCACATCGGACAGAATTCTTTATCGTCCTGAAAATACATGACGTGATACATAAAGAGGTACGGCTTGCCGTCGTCAAACAGTTCCGAAAGTTTCACACGACGCGAGCCGTCCAGAAATTCATACTCTTTCACCAGCGGCCCCGGCGGCAGCTTGCGGCGCTGGGCTGCGACGCGTTCGACATGGTCGCGCAGTTCGAACTCGGCATCCAAAAGCTCGCGCCGCGCTCGCACGTATTCTTCGCTCGCGTTCGGCATGACGAACCGAAACATTTCGCGCTCAACAGTGGTTTGGCTCATCGCTCGATCCTCCGGAGCTTGTTAGCGTATCACAATTCGCGCAGCGGTGAAGCATAGCCGGTCAGTTCGACGTACCCGACGCCCAAATAGCGCAGCGTGCCCGCGTCCTGCACGGTTACCGCGCCCTCCCAGTAGGTCGACGCGCCGCGCGGATCGACGAGTTCCTGATCGGCCACCGCCGGTGTCAGCAACAGCCGCTGCGCGATCCCCGCGACGCGCACAAGCCACCGCGCCGGATACCGAGCGCCGGTGTGCGGACTGGTCCACCATGCCGTGCTTCCGATTGTGAAATCGCGCAGCGGCAAATAGCGAACCTGGCCGCTGGGTGAAACCAGCGATCCGCTCGATTGCGGCGTCACGCTTCCGTCGCGCTGTCGCAGGCGGTAGAGCATAATCTCGCGCTTGTCGTTTAGTTGAATCGAGAACCAGTCCCAGCCGGATTGATTCGGCATAAGCTCGCCCGAGCCGTACTCGTGGTCCATCCACGAAATGCCGTCGACGCGATAACGCCGCCCGTCTCGTTCGAGTGTGCCGCTCGTGCGCAACCGCGTGAACGAATAATAATGCGACGCGCACGAACGGCACGGACCCTTGCGTGAGATGCCGCCTTGGCCGTGAATGGCAAGCGGCTTTTCCGGCTGTTGCACGAGTGCGATCGCATTGCCGGCGTTACGTGCGTTCATCGCGATTCGGAGGGCGCTTCCATCGCCGGTTCCACGCAAACTCCAGCCGTTGGCGTGAACCTCGAACGTTTGCTCCGATGCGCCGCCCTGCCCGAGCGCCTCGCGCGCGATCGTTTCGGAAAACATGAATGAATTGTTCGTTTCATCGGTAATCGCAAAGTGCGCCGGGTACATCTGCGCCGCGCGCCAATCGCTCTGCCCGGTTTTCAATCGGCGCTCATGCGGCACGAGGCCGAAGCGAAAGAACGTCAGCTCGTAACCGAACCGGTGGCCGTCCGCCGACCTCAGATGCCCGGTGAAATACCACCACTCGCTGCGATACGAATCGTGTGCGGAATGATCGCGGGGAAAATGATACGTATACGGTGCGGTCGCTAATGTAAATACGGCGGCAAGCAGCGGCGCAATCATTCGGAACGCAGCGCCTCCGCCGTTTTGATGCGCGCCGCCACATTGGACGGCACGATCGCAGCCACCAGCGCCGCCACGACGACCATTGCCAGTGCTTCGGCAAAGAACGCCCACGGCCAGCGCACCTGAATGAGCCAGCCGAACGATTGTGCGTTGATAACGTAGATCAGCAGCAGCGCCAGTGCGATGCCGAGCAAAATACCGGCAATCCCCGCCAAAAACCCGACCACGGCGGCTTGCGTGAGAATCATTTCGCGAACTTGGGCGGTGCGCAGCCCGATGTACCGCAGCAGCGCGATCTCGGTGCGCCGTTCGAGTACGAGGGCGATAAGCGTACTCACGACGCCCAGCACGGCGATAATGATGCTGATCGCGTACAGCGCGCTCGTGATCGCGAAGGTGCGATCAAACACTTGCACGACGTAGGTTCGCAGTTCGCGGTTGGTCGTGACCGTTACGGCCAGTGGCATTGCGGCACGGATGACAGCCGTGCGCAACCTCGCGAGATTGGTTCCGCGCTTGGCATAGACGCCGACGGTGTCTACCATATCGTCGTGATAAAGCCGCACGAACGTCTCACGCGACATAATGAACGTCCCTTCGCTCGTGGAATAGTCGTTGTATTCGGCCAGAATGTGAAAGGTGCGCACGCCTGACGGCGTCCCGAACGTAAACGTATCGCCGGGGCGTAAACCGAAGCGGTTGACGAACGGATCGCTCACGATGACGTTGTCGCCTGCGGCCATGTCGCGCGCAAGCGCGGCAATGTCGACGCGTCCGATGAAGCGCAATTTGCGCGGCGTCGTGGTCGTGTCGAACCGCGTCGCGCCCAGTTGCACGATGCGTCCCCGAAACGGCACGCTGAAACCGCGATACGTCGAGACCGCTTCCACGCCGGAAACCCGCGCAATTCGCGCGACCGCATCCGGCGTAAAGTAGCCTTGATACGATGCATCGGACGCGCCCGGCGTGCCGACGTAGAGATCGGCCGCGAGCGTCTCCTCCGCCCATGCCACAACGGTCGCGCGAAACGAGCCAACCATGACGGCGATGGCGACCATCATTGCGACCGCGACCATCAGCGACGCAATGGCAACGGCAAAGCGTCCGCGTGAGGCGGCCATCGCACGCAGCGCCAGCGCGACGGCCGGCGCGGTTCGAGCGGCCACGCGCTGCAACGGGCGCAGACTGACTGCAAGCCCCGACGGCGTGAGCAGCGAGGCGCCGGCGATCGTCGCTAGCGCCGCGAGATATCCAAAGACCGGCAAACCGTCGATCGCCGGAACGCGCGACATCGCCGCTGCGAGCAGCAGAAACACAACACCCGCAATCGCAATACCGCGTGCAACTTGCGGCACGTGACGCTCGAATGCGGCGCCCGCTCTTATTGTGCGTGCCGGCGCCGTCGTCGCGGCTTCAATCGCCGGAACAACGGCGGATACAGCCGCGAGCACCACCCCGAACGCAAACGCTTTGATTGCCGCACCTGCGCTGTAGATCACGCCGTCCGCATGCGTTCCGACGAAGAGCGTCGAGACCGTCTGCGAAACCGCCGCGACGCTGAATCGCGCGAGAAATGCGCCCAGCAGCAGGCCGGCAAGCGACCCGGCGATGCCGAACAGCACGCCTTCCATAATGAAGATGGCGAATATTTGGGTCCGCGTAGTGCCGAGCGCGCGCAGCGTACCGATCTCCGAGCGGCGCTGCACGACCGAAATCGCCACGGCGTTGTAAATCAAATACATGCCGACCAACAGCGCCACGTATGCAAGCGCGTCCAGATTCAATTCGAAACTGCGCAGCAGCGATTGCAATTCAGAGGTGCGCACGCGCGGTTCGATCACGCGCACGTCCGGAGAAACGCTCGTCTGGATGGCGCGCTTCACCGCCGCTAAGCGCGCCGGATCGACGATGCAATCGATCCGGCTCAAACGGCCGACGTGCGCAAAGACTTCCTGCGCCGTCGCGATATCGACGAACGCGACGCTCGAATCCGCGCCTGCGCTAGCCGGAATAACGTACGCGACGTAGAGTGTAGCCGGCCGCGCACCGGCATATCCGCGAAGCGCACTACCGGCATGCAAATGATACTCGCGGGCAATACGCTCGCTAATAACGATGCCGCCGCCGTTGATGAACCGGTTCAGATCGGGCAGCGATCGCGACGCTTTGCTTGCTGCATCGGGCAGCGCCGTACGCGTCACGTCGATGCCGATAACGTGCAGCAGTTCGCCGCCCTCAAACGCGTTTGCACCGGAACCGATCGCGAGTTCGCCTTCCACGACGGGGCTCGCGCTTTGAACGCCGCGCGCATTTTGTACTTTCAACAAAATGCGCTCGTCGAATCCTCGCCCCGTTCCCAACACCTGCAAATTGACGTGATTGGCAACCATATCGACGCTTTGCGAGAACGATGCGATCGCGGTGCCGTTCGCAAGGTCGACCGCAAAGGCAATCGCCACGCCGAGGGCGATCGCGATAAACGTAATCGCCGCCCGCACGGCATTCGCGCGGATGTAGCCGCCGACCAGTGCGCGGAGCAGCATCATGTCAGGATGCGACCGTCCCGCATGCGTATTTGCCGACCGCTGCGCGCCGCCGCTTCTTCACTATGCGTGGCCATGAGAATTGCTTGTCCGCGCTGGGCGATTCCGGAAAGCAGGTCGAGCACAATCTCGCCGTTGCGTGAATCGAGATTCCCGGTCGGCTCGTCGGCCAGCACGATCGCCGGTTCATGGACGATAGCCCGCGCGATCGCTGCGCGCTGCATTTCCCCGCCTGATGCTTGCGCGGGATACGCATCCGCGCGCGCAGCAATGCCGACGCTTTCGATCGCATCGCGCACTCTTTTATCGACGTCATTGCGGCGACGGCGCTGCAGAACAAGCGGCAATGCAATATTTTCCGCGAGCGTCAACGTCGGCACGAGATTGAAAAACTGGAAGATCGTGCCGATGCGATCCCGCCGCAGCGCGGTAAGTTCATCGTCGGAGAGCTGCGTCGTCGCTCTTCCTTCAATAAACACTTCGCCCGACGAAGGCAGATCGATGCAGCCGATCAGATTCAGCAGCGTACTCTTGCCGCAGCCGCTCGGACCCAGCAGCGCGACGAACTCGCCGGCATTCAGCGCCAGATCGACACCGTTCAGCGCCGGCACGCTATCGTCGTAGCGTTTGAAAACATCCTGCACCAAGACCGGCTGCGCCATGGTGTCCCTTTCGCCCCACGTGCGTCGGTGGCTCCATTCGCGATAGAAGCCGCGTTAGCAAGCGGCGATGCCGAATTGGCGCGGAATGCAATCGCCTATGTTGACCACGCGTAAACTCGGCACTCAAGGACTGACGGTTTCCGCACTCGGGCTTGGTTGCATGAGCATGAGCCAGTCGTACGGGACGCGGGAAGAACGCGACGAGAAAGAGTCGATTGCGACAATTCACCGCGCTCTCGAGCTCGGTGTGACGTTCTTCGACACCGCCGAAGCGTATGGGCCATTTACGAACGAAGAGCTGCTCGCACTTGGATTGAAAGGCCGGCGCGACGACGTCATCGTTGCTACCAAGTTCGGTTTCCGCATTGGTGAAAGCGGCATTGAGGGTGTCGACAGCCGGCCGGAACACGTGCGTGAAGCGGTCGAGGGTTCACTGCGGCGGCTCCGTACGGATCGTATCGACCTGCTGTATCAGCACCGCGTCGATCCCGCCGTTCCAATCGAAGAAACGGTCGGCGCGATGGCCGAACTCGTACATGAAGGCAAAGTTCGCTTTCTCGGCCTCTCAGAAGCGGGCGAACAAACGATCCGGCGTGCACATGCGGTGCATCCGATCTCCGCTCTTCAGAGCGAATATTCGCTCTGGGAGCGTAATTTGGAACCGCGCATCATTCCGCTCTTACGGGAACTAGGCATCGGCCTTGTGCCGTTCGCACCGCTCGGCCGTGGTTTCTTGACCGGATCGGTAAAGCGCGCGGAGGAGTACCCGGAAGACGACTTCCGGCGAAACGATCCCCGGTATCAAGGCGAAAATTTCGATGCCAATATGCGGGCCGCGTCAACCGTGCAAGATCTTGCATCAAAGAAACGCGCCGCGCCGGGACAGATTGCGCTCGCGTGGCTATTGCACAAAGGCGATGACGTCGTTCCGATTCCCGGCACGAAGCGCCGCCGTTATTTGGAAGAAAATGTCGCAGCCGCGGACGTGGCACTCACTGCAGAGGACATGAGCGCGCTCGATAGCGCTCTTGCGCCCGAGAAGATTGCAGGCCCGCGTTACAGTGCACGGCAGATGGCAATGATCGACCGCTAACGGCTCCGCATATGACGCTGCCGAGCTCACGTGAACGTGCTAGGGTTCCGTACTAAGCGGCTGCAGAGCCTAACGCGTTGTTTTACTCTTTCTTGTCTCGTCTTATGCAGTAGGTGACGAATTCGAAAACTCTTTGTGGTCGGTTCGTACTGTCAGCAGCGCCGGCGGCTATGGCTTGACGTCGGTGTTGTTCAGAATCGGAACCAGCATAGACTATCACCGGTATGCGACTGCTTCGCTCGCGTAACGCAGATAATAGCGTGTATCCAGCTTGGGGGTCGCCAACCCGCCCCATATCCGTAATGATCGCGTCGTAGCGTCTTCCCGCATCAATCTTTGCGACCGCATCTTCAGTTGAAAGGCTCAAGTCCACAGATATGCCCAGGCGTTCAAATGCCTTTATTAAGTAAGTATTATTCGCTGGGCGATCATCTACCCAAAGGACTGATCCGCCAGCAAACTCTTGGAGTGACTCGGGTGTTATCGTCCGTTGCACCTGTCGCGTTACAGCTTGTGTATTTGCTTCCGCGGGAGGCTGCTTACTGTCGGCCGCGCCTTGGGCGGCCTGCGCAAGAATAAGACCGGAAACTTCGGACGTTATCGTCTGCAACTGTATATCGGCACGTCCGATGAGCGAGGACAGGTAAAGCCGCGTGATGAGATAGCCACTAATAAAACCCAGTACCGGAAAATAAATACTAACCGCCGTTGCTAGGGCTGGCGAAGACCACGCTTTATGGAAGCCGGGCCCGACGAAAATTGTAAAACGGTTTATCGCTGATGGGATCTGCCGAAGTTCAACCAGCCCAAGACCCACGATGATTTTGGTAAGCCAGTCCGATATTTGCTCTAAATTCGTATTAACATCTAGGAGACGGCGAGGCGTTTGAGTGGACGAGTCTGACGTCGGCGTTGTCGCAACCTTTGGGATCCCAAATAGGAAGCCGATGAGCGCGCCAGCGATGAAAAGCGCCAATGACAAGAGAACCGGCACTTGCCAGTAGCCGAAGCCCTCAGCAAAACCGAGCAAAAACAAACCTGTTAGGAGAAAAAGTATGACACCTATTGAGATGTCCGTAATTTGCCTTGTCAGGAGTCTTTCGGTGGAAGTGCCAGGTTGAATAATCATGGCTTTAGCACACTCGCTAAATTAATGAACAAAAATGGGCGCACTCCAAACGCATCGTAAAACCTCACTGCGAAGCGCCATTCGTATGGGTATATTCAAACGATCCCAGCTACATTCAATGTAGGGCCAAACGTACTATCCGTGACCGAACCGACTACGCCGGATCGCAGGTATCGCCTGCAGTAGACTGAAGCGATACTGATGGGTGGCGCGGTTAGCGGTCCACACGCTTAGCTGTCGTGGTTTGTACCTTCCAAAACTGCTGCTCCGCCGAACCGGATGCCTATACTGGCTTGAACTGCGCGTGACAGCGTTTTGGCGCAGATCTAGGTTCCTGCAAGGCGCCGCGCACGAACTTGAGAATATGTGCGGCGATGCACGCCGCCCGTAATGAAGCGAAGGTTTTGCTGCGCGCGCTCAACGACGCCGAGACGCTCGAGCGTCATTCGCTGCTTTCGGAGTTCGGTACTGCGTCGTACGAAGAACGGCGTGCGGCAGTTGTGCGCGCGTTGGAGCGCCTCGATCCGGGCGTGGCGACCGGTGTCGAAGCGGACCGGGCTCGCCGCAAGCACGCAATGCTGCTGCGCAGCGACGTGCAGGGCGAATCGCACGACGCGGTCGCGCGCGACCTCGGCGTCTCGATCCGGCAGTTTTACCGTGAGCGCAATGAAGCGCTCGAAGAATTTGTCACAGTACTAAAGTCCCAGAAGCCGCGGCCGGCGCCGGCCGAGCGCGTCGACACCGACGCGTTCGCGATGCGCGAGCGTTTTTTGCAAAAGCTGCGCGGCTGCGGACAGCACGAACGGGTCTTCATCGAAGCGTCGGCATTCGCCACGCAACTGGGTCAGAACGAAAAAGCCATCGAGTTCTGGACGGTTGCGGCCGAGGCCGCGCGCTACATGAGCGATCTCGCAAAATCGCAGAGCGCGATTCACGCAGCCAAACGCGTACGCGACTCGTTGCACTTGGAGCGGCGCGTATCCGCCAACATTTTAATTGCAATCTCGGAGATCGGCCTGGATTGGACCGCTGCGCGCTACATCGATGCCGGCGATCGCGTCGAACGCATGCTCCGCGAGTGCGGCTTCGGCAAAGCGCTGGCGGATCTCGATGCGACGCTGTTCGCAATTATGCTCACGTACGGCGTTTCCGTCGAGATCGAACGGGGCCGCTGGTCGCACGCGCAGGCGGTGCTGCGGCACCTGGAAGAGACGACCAATCGCATCGATCCGAGCCATACCTCGCCGTCGCTACGCCGGCACGCAGGACGCGTCGCACTACGCGCGCAGCAAGATCGTATCCGCGCGATTGTGGAACTGCGCGAATCGCTTGCGGTTGCGCAGCGGTTCGACAATCTTGCCGCAGAGGCGTCGGCCGCAACGGAACTCGGCGTGGCTTACTCGGAACGCGATCCTGAGGAGGCGAAGCGCTACATCGAATACGGGCTTTCCGTCGGACGCCACGTGCTCGGACACAACGAGTTCGCAATGCTGGCGCTTAGCGCTCTGCCTTCACTCTTGCAATGCGGCGGAGATCTTCAAGCGGGCGAGATCGTCGATGAACTTCGCTCGCGGCGGCTTGCCGATCGCGCGAAGCTCGCACTCGAACTTGGCGAAACGACCCTGTTACTGCACAAAGCCGCTTACCGCAAAGTCATCGATCGCGCGGAAGATTTGGCGCAGGCGTTCGAAGAACGCGGCGTGCCCGGCGCGGCGGTACAAGCCACGAACATGTCGGCGCACGCATATGCAGCGCTGGGCCGGCACACGCGTGCACAGCGGCTCAAGCATCGCGCCGCAGAGGTTTTGGCAACGTCTGCGTCGTTATAGCAGACACCGGGGCAGGTTGGGCAAATCAAGTCGCTAGTGTCGTGCCTCTATCGATTGTAAGAGGTCAACGAAGCCTAGAGCGACGATCACAACAACGCCGATGAGCGCAATCAGCAGCACATCTCGCCGAGCATTCTTATCTTTTCGCATAAGCTGAGCCTGGTAAAGCCATGCGGTCGACCTCGCGCGCTCGTTGAACCCACGCGCCGTTCGCTTTCTGGGTGCGCCACTTACCCCACCAATCGGAGGCGTCTTCTTGAAATGGTTTGGGACCGTCGGGGTACGGCCGACCCCGAACGAACCGCCAGCGATTGCCGAAAATATCGGAGCATAGCAGCACTTCCCACGTGCGCGCCGCCTCGCCGTCAAGCAGTCCGGTTAACGCGCGCCGACAAAACCGTATGGCCGCCTCATCAATGGGATCCGCCAAGACGACCGCGCTCCGTTTGCCTCTCAGCGCGTTTTCTGCACCGATCGCAAACGCTCGGGCTCGATAGAATTGCCCATCGACGTAAGCAACGTAGCGACACTCCAGTGCCGGACCCTTTCCGATGTTACTCGCGCCAATTTCCCACACGCCGTCATTTTGAATTGAATTATGATCGAAGGTCAGGTGCGGCTTCCAATTGAGGCTGCTCTCGCGTTGCGTTTGCAGCGCGGTTGCGCGAAAAACAAAGATCGCGACGATGACGGATACAGCGGTCGCAATCCCGCCGACCCATTCTGCCCAGCTTCCTAAATCGACCATGTATTTGGCCTCGCAGCGACGTCGTCTGGAATCTATACGCTGCTTCGAAGCGCTCCCCTGGGGTTCAATAAAAAGGTCCGGCGTTGTGGAGGCGCCGGACCTTGCTGCACTCGCAGAGGAGACAGTTAATAGGCGACTTCGCCAACCTCGCTCGGTCCCGCCGTAATAAACGCGGCGAACCATAGCATCCCGTCGTTGGTGAACATGAGATCGCGAACGTGCTCGGGCGATCCGGTTTGCATCTCGGTGATGTGTCCGGTCTTCGGATCGACATAGCCGATTGCGCCGCTCGGATTTGCGCCGCCGGATTCCGCGAACCAGATTCTTCCGTCCGGGCCGGCTGCAATCGCGTCGGGTGCGGAGGTCGGCGATGAGGGCGCATAGACCGTCGTGGTGCCGGAAGGCGTCACGCGCAGAATCTTGCCGTTGAAGAAATCGCCAATCCACATATTGCCGTCGCCGCCGACCGTCACGCCGTACGGATCGACGTTTTGTTCAAGCGGATACGTTGCAACGTGCTGCCCGCTGAGATTGATGAGTTCGACTCCCGTTCCGGATTCGTCGACCCAAAGATTCCCGTCCGGACCCATCGTGAGATCGTTGGGCAACGCAAAGCTCGCGAGCGGATACTCCGTAATGTTGCCTTGCATATCGATCTTGGCGATTTTGCTGGCCTGGTTTTCGGCAAACCACAAGTTGCCGTCGGATCCCGCGGCGATCCCAATCGGTTGCGCGTTCGCCGTCGGTATCGGATATTCGGTGATCTGACCGTCCGTCGTTATGCGTCCGATGTTGTTGCCGTAACTCTCGGTGAACCACAGCGCGCCGTCTTTTCCGGCGACGATGCCCTGCGGGGCGCGCGAGCCGGCTGCGGGATTGGGCAGCCAGTAGGTCGTGACGTTGCCGGACGGCGTGACTTTCATAATTGCGCTTGCCGTTGTTGCGGTGACCCAGAAGTTGCCGTCCGGCCCCTTCGCAATGAATTCCGCTCCGGGCACCGAGCCGTAGGATCCGTCCGGTGTCGTGATGCCGTCAATGTAAAAGTGGTTTACGAACGCCGGGAGCGGTGCGAACGAATACACGCTGTTCGCGAGGCCCGTTGCAGACGCGGAGATCTGCGTGGAGATGAACGGCGATCCGTTGTACGACAGCGTTACGGTTTGCGATGAATCGGTAACTTTCGTCGCCGAAAGCGACGTAATTCCCGTCGTATCGGCGTCCGCCAGCGTAATCGTGCGATCGTACGGACCGACGATGACATGGCCATCGGCATCGAGCGCCTGCAGCACGACTTGCACGGTCGCCGCGGTTCCGGCAGGCGGCGCCGACGGTGCCAATACCAAACGCAGGCTGTTCGTAATCCCACCGAGGGAAATGCTCACCGTCACCGGCTGACCGGTTACGGTTTGCGTCACGTTGCCTTTGGCGAGCACGTTGCCCGTTCCGCCGGCTTGATCGTACGCCGTCAGCGTGAAGGTGTCGTTTCCGCTCGGCGCATTCACCGAGATCGTACAGTGCCGGTTCGAACCTTTCACCGTACACGCACTGGACTGCGCCGACGTATCGAGCGTGCCGAGCACGTTGCTCTGCAGCGCGATCGTAATCGAACGCGTGCTGGGTGAAACGAATGCGCGTTTCACCGCGGATGAGGTCGTTGTTTGCGGAATATCGACCGCAAACGTGGTGTTGCCGCCGGAGCTTGGCGCCGTGGACGGCTGCGTGCTCGGGTTGGTTACCGGCAGTGCGTTATTCGAACCGCCGCCGCACGCGGTCAGAAGCAGGACGGCTGCACAAGCAAGATACTTCTTCTTCATCATACTCCCACCACAGCGTGAATGAGTGCGCGCGCGAACGGTACGCCGATGCCGGTCACCAAATCGTAACCCGTGTTCGCTTGATATCCCGGATCGATGCTGGGACCTGGGCACGGCGTTGCGTTTGGATCGGGATTATCCGACGGACTCTTTATGCATGAGATCATCTGCGCGTTATTGCCGAACTTCACGTCGTAGAACGTCGCTTTGTACTGCTGCGCGTCCGCGTAAATTTTGTAAAAGTATGCGTTCGGATTTCCGAGCCGGTACGAATGTGCGCCGGTCGCGGTTCTGCACGTTGCCTGGGTGCTACAGGCTTGCAGCACAAGCGCCCACATCGCGGCCGCTTCCGGCGTGGCAACGCTGGTGCCGCCGAAGGTGAAGAAATAGGGTGAACCGTACGCGCCGGTGTTGGGATCGGCGTACATCTCAACGGACGTTCCCGTGTTTCCGTCGCCGTTGAGCGAGATATCGGGGATGTTGCGCATGCTGCCGGTGATGCCTTTGGCGCTTTGTTGGAACCATGGCAGTGAAAAATACGCGGAGACGCCGCCGCCGCTTCCGGAATAACCGCCGGTGGTCTGTAGGCCCCAGCCGGTCAGCGGACCGACGAATTTGCCTTGCGAGTTAATCGGCGAATTCGTTCCGCCGACGGCGACGACGTTCGGATCGGTCGCCGGATAGCTCGCGCATACGCTATCCTCCGCGGGTTGATAGTTCTGAACTTGGCACTGCTCCGCGCCGGCATCGCCGGACGAAACGAACACCGCGACGCCTTCGCTCGCGAGCGCGGCGAATTCGAGCGGTTCCATACCATAACCGGATGCATTGAATTCCGTGCCGACCATCGCTTGTTCGGCGCCGCCGAAACTCAGCGACAAAATGTCCGAATCGTTGTTCGCGATCGCCGTTTGGATCTCGGCATCGGCCTCGCCGAGGCCCTGAAGCGGAATGCCCGTACCCGCCGGACACGCCGAGCCGATCGCGCCGCATCCGTCATTCGGATTGTACGCGAGGTAATAGTGAATCGCGCTGTTGTAAGCCAGGCCGGCAACGGTTTCCGTGTCGAGCTGCGTTTCGCCGTCTTCGGGATTGCAGCGCGCGTTCGGCGAGATCGACGTAAACGTCGGGCAGCCGCCGAAGTTCACAATGGGCGGCGGAGTGGTAAAGCCCGAGGCGCTGTTGCCGGGGTTATCCGCATCGGTCGCATACACCGGCGTCACGCTTCCCGTACCGGGAAGGTGATAGATCGCCTTGTATGCCGGCACGTCGGCAGCCGAAATGCCGCCCGTACCGATAATGCCGACCGTTATACCGGCGCCGGTGTAGCCGTCGCGATACGCACCGTTGTAATCAAATGCGGCAGCAATTTGCTGCGGCGAGTATCCGACTTGCATTCCGTTGCCTTGTGCGTGCACGCGGTAGGCATTGCTGTACGCCGAGACTTCGCGCACGATGTTCGACGAACCGACGACCGGAACGTTCACCGGCAACTTGGGTGTCTGCATCGGCGCAATGAACGTGCCGCTGGTGTTTTTGTACCAGCCGAATTTCGTTCCGAACGCAGCCTCGAGGTCGGCTTGTTTGCCGCTGACGTGCATCAGCAGGCGCTGCGGCCAGCCCGCGACCGCGAGATGATGCGATTTAAAATACGAGCGGGCTTGTTCGTAATCGGCTTGCGACGCGCCGAAGCGATCGCCGATCTCCTTGGGTGTGAGAAAGTGGCGGTACATGCCGGAACGTCGATCGTTGGCCTGCTGCGCGTACGCGATCAAACCGGATGCGTTTTGCATGCGCGGCACGACGTCGATATCGAGCGTGCCGAACGTTGCCGGGCCGATGAGCTGCGAATTCTTGAGCGTCTGCGTATCGTAGGTGAAACCCGTGCTTTGCGGTTTCGCCGGCTGCGACGGCAATACGCTCGATCCGGGCTGCGATCCGCCGCCGGTGGACCCACCGCCGCTGCAAGCCGCGAGCGCCGCAACGAGCGCAACTGCCGTAAATTTTATTCCTGCTCGGTTGTACATTAGCGCGCCTTCCGTAATGCGGCAGAGAGGTGATGAACGAACGTCAGGCGGCGTTTTGCCACACGCAACTCGATGTTTGCAAGCGAGGGCCGTGCGAATATCGCGGCGCCTTGCGAGATCGATGCCTTGCGGCGCGCAGACGACTGCGCGGCGAGCGTTGCGGTTTGCATCCCGAGCGTCTCATTGGTGTCGGTTTGCTGCATCGGCGTGCCGGCGAAGCCGTCCAGGAACGCGGCCTGTCCGGTCATGTCGTAATAGTTGACCAGGCGATCGTGCGCGACAAGGCAGACAACGCCGTACGGCGCCGCCACGTACGCGCTCTGGGTTAGCGTCTCCAGCTCGCCGAATATCGTATCGAGCCGTGTACGCGTTTCATCCAGACGCGTGGCCTGCGTCGCGAGCGACGATGCAACGTTGCACGAACTGGGAATCGCTACGGTGCCCGCATCGGTAATCGTGTCCGAGGCCATCCCCGGAGCGGCGGCGGAATACCACGTGCTGACGGTTTTGGTGAAAATCTGCGGATCCGCATCGGCGTTGTCCACGAACGTTAGTGCGATGGTGCCGTCGCTTTGCGGGGCGGAGAACGTGAGATACGACGGCGTACCGTTCGGATTGGCGAGCAGCGGCATCGTATATTGACCGCTGCCGTCCGCGCTTTCGATTGCGGTGGACGTGTCGCCGTTCGAGAACGTCACGTTCTGCGTATAGGTTCCGTCGCCGGCGTAGGCGCTCGTCAGTTTTTCGCCGCTCGGGTCGTTTTCAACGACGGTGCGCGCGGCGTTGTTGATCCATTGCGCTTGCGGGACTTCCGGCAGCTCGTCCATCAGGCCGTTGCCGGGGCCGTACGTTGTCGTAATGGTTACGCCGCCCGAGTCCGACGACACCGAACCCGCTTGCAGCAGGTCCATGCCGTTCCAGCGGGTCGCGTTCTTTGCGAACGACATATACTGATGCGTGTCGCTGGTCGTCGTCGCGTAGTTTCCGCTGTCGGTCTCTTTCGTTTCAAAATCGGTCAGGCCGGACGTTCCTTGAAACGATGCGCCGCTCTTCACGCTGACGCTTTGCGAGACGCTGCTGCTCCACGTGTCGGGGCTTGGCGCAGGCGAGGTCATGCGCGTGAACGTTTGCGAGATGCTGCCTTTATAGGTGAAGCTGTCGCCGCTCGTTGACGGATACGGCGAGGGCGTTGGCGTCTGGGGCGCGGGAGCGGATGTCGACGTGGCCGACGGAAGCGAAGACGTCGAACCGCCGCCGCACCCTGCCAGCGCTGCGACGAGCGCAAGCAAAACGCTGCGCCGGAATGAAAGACGATTCAAAAGCGATCCTCCGAGGTTGTCGGAGCGCTTATAAGGTAAGGCGCAATTCGATCCCTCGGAGGACCGGCGGACGCTACTGCCAGGTTACTGCCAGGTGCGACTTTAGTCGCGCGCGATACGAAGAATGCTTTGCACGACGTCTTCGACGCTCGCACCGGTGTCGATTTCACGATCGGCAAGCTTACGCAGCAGCGGCTCGATAACGTCTCGCTGAGCCAGTACGCGTGCCAACTCATCGGGACGTTTACCGTATTGGTTATCGCTCCGCGTCGATAATCGCTCCGCGATCACCTCGGCCGGCGCGCTAAGAAGCACGATGGAATCGAACCGGTCGCGGAATTTGGACATATTGGGCGCGCAGCCGGCAACGAATAAGATGCCGGGCTCGGGCGGCGATAAGAGCGCTTGCACGCGGTCCTCGCGCCACACCCAATCGCGATCCGGCTCGACCGGTGAATCACCGGGCGTCGGATCGCCCGCGAAGTTAATCTCGGCCCACTCCGACCATTCGTCGGAACCAAGGTCCACCGCTTTGAATCCGCATGCGGCAAGTTGCTCGATGAGGGTGGACTTTCCCGTTCCGGAAAGGCCCGTAAGCAGCACGCGACTCATATGCTCGCAGCAAAGGTCAGCACGCCGGCTGCGCTTTTGTGCTTTAAAATCCCTCGATGTCGCGAATGCGCCGGCCCACGTCCATCATCTCGACGATGATCGTGCGCAAATCGTCGCTGACCTCACGCGATTCGCTCAGGTACGCGGACTCGGCATCCAGATCGTTCAACGTGTTGCCATACGGTTCGCGAGATCCCAGGCGAAAATCGAGCGTATCCTTGTCCGCGATCATCTTGTTGTAGCGATCGCACAGCATGCCTAGGTCGTGGCGGAGTTGGCGCGACGTGTCGTTCATGGTCTCATTCTAGCACGGTACCTGGACGCGCTTCGGAAAGCGAGACCGGCCAGCTCGCAACCTTTTCCGGCCCACGAGGGTTAAGGGTTGTACCGATCTCACTTTCGTGAGATACTCCTGGTTACCCAGGCACGATCTTTCGAGCGGTCGAGAAATTGCGCCAGCTGAAAGATTGATCCTTTATTTCTACTTTTTCCGAATTAGCAATACGTGCCGAGCAGCTTCGCCGAGTCGAAGACGCCCAGCACGAATTTGTCGCGCTCACTAGTGTTTTAACGTTTTGGCGTTCCAGTACTGGCGAGTCGGATTTCCGAAAACCTATACACAGAGTTAGGAGACTCGTTCATGTACACAGATGAAAATCTAAATTGCGTCGATTGCGGACGCTCGTTCTCGTTCACCGCAAGCGAACAAGAATTCTACGCCAGCAAAGGCTTTACGAACAAACCGAGCCGCTGCGCGGATTGCCGTGCGGCGCGCAAAGCCGCAAACGGCGGCCGCTCGGGCGGCGCAAGCAACGGCGGAGGTTACGGCGGTTCCCGGCGGGAGATGTTCCAGACAACCTGCAGTCAGTGCGGCGGTGTAGCGGAAGTTCCGTTCCAACCGCGCGGGGACAAGCCGGTTTACTGCCGCGATTGCTTTTCAGCACGTCCTAGCTATCGCTAAACGGTGAACGACCTTATTCGCGCTCGGATCAACCGCATTGGTCTGAGCGCGATACATATTGGGGCGCTTGCCGCGTTCGTGCCCGGCATGTTCCATTGGAGCGCACTCGTTGTTGCAGCGGTGCTGATGTACGCGGCGGGCGGTCTGGGCATCACGCTGTGCTATCATCGCGCGTTGACGCACCGCGCATTGCGGCTGCGTAAGGCTTTGGAATACCCGCTTGCTATTTTTGGTACGCTGGCGCTGCAAGGGGATCCGATACGTTGGGTCGCCACACATCGCAAACATCACGTGCACTCCGACGCCGAGGGCGATCCCCACGGACGTAACGTCGGCTTCCGATGGGCACACATGCAGTGGCTCTACAAGCCCAACGATGCAATGCCAACGCAAGAGGAATTGCAGCGTTTTGCTCCGGATCTCTACGCGCAGCCGTTTTATCGCACGCTGCAATACATTCACGCACCCTTGCAGCTGGCACTTGCAGGCATACTATTCGCTCTGGGCGGATGGCCGTGGGTTATCTGGGGTGTTTTCGTTCGCCTCGTGGTGAGCTATCATGCGACGTGGCTGGTCAACAGCGCGGCACATTCGCTCGGCTACCGTACGTTTCGAACGCCCGATCTCTCAACCAACTGCTGGTGGGTGGCGTTGATTTCATGGGGAGAGGGATGGCACAACAATCACCACGCGTTTCCGTACTCCGCGCGCCATGGGCTGCGCTGGTTCGAGATCGATCCGACTTGGTGGAGTGTAAAGGTCTTGGCCGTTCTGCGGCTCGCCGATCGAATAAAGCTTCCGGCGCGGAACGCTCTCATGCGAAGCGCACGCGAATTCACCCTGCGTCCCCCGAATGGTGCAGACCTTACTTCGTCACCTTAGACCGCGTAGTTTGGCCGCAGGTGTGCTATACTGTATGCACAGCGACTCTCGGCACCTAATCGAAAGCTGCCCACGGTTACTGCCGCCATAGCGGCGCACTACCAAGGGAGCTTTTTTTTATTGCATTTACAAGCTCGCGGTGACGTGCGAGCGTCACAGAAAGGCCATCATGGTCGCAACTTTGCTTGAGACACCGCCGGCTAAGGACGCGTTTGCGCGGGCTGCGAAGCCTGTCGCCATCATCGACCTGCAGGGAGAGTACGATATTGCTCGCCGGGAGGGACTTCTGGCGGAGCTTCACGCCATCCCATCCTGCGATATCGCGATCATCGACATGCGCCAAGTCACGCACCTCGACTCAACAGTTTTGCCGTGTTTGATGCAGCTCAGAAAGCGGTTGCGCCGGAGCGGTCCGGGAGTCGTGCGAATCGTCGGTCTGCAAACCAGTCTCTATCACTTCTGTGAAATCGCCGATCTTCATCACATTTTCGAGGTCTTCGAGACGATCGCCGGCGCCATGGGCGAATACGGATACACCGTTAACGGCCAACCCACGTAATGATCGATCCATTAGACAATGCACCTCTAAGGGCCGCGTGCGATGCTATGCGCACTGCTATTGCAACTCGCGCTCGAGGCGACATCGAAAAGATGCGCGCTCCGCTGCGAGCATTGCTGGGCCTCGAGCAAGCAGCTTTATCGGGACATCGCGGCCGTTTTGCAGAAACAAACGCCTAGTCGCGCAAATACGAGATGACCGCGACAAACAGCATGATGATCGCGACCGCAAAAAACACCGACTTCGCCGGCAGAAACGTATGCGAAAGCGAACCGAGCTGCTCCGAACGTAAGAAATAGATCGCGCCCGCGACGCATACGCCGAGCAGCTGTCCCGAAGTACGCGCCGTCGCGAGAATGCCCGCCGCGATACCACGCCGATTTGCCGGCGCGCTGCCCATGATCGTGCTGTTGTTGGGCTGACTGAATACGGCGGTACCGGCGCCTGTTACCAGCAGCGCCACGATGAGAAATGTCGTTGCCGGATGCGTCGGCTGCAGTGCAAGCAATAGCGATCCGGCGAAAAAGCAGATAGCGCCGGCTGTCGACACATACCGCGCGGGCACGCGATCGGACAGCGCGCCGGCAATCGGCGCGAGAAAGATGTTTAAGATCGAGATCGGCAACACGAGCAATCCCGCTTGCAAGCCGTTCCGGCCCAGCGCGATTTGCGCCGCAAGCGGAATCGTGAAAATCACGCAGTACACCGCGCAAAAATAGAGCGTCGCGGCCAGCACCGAGAACGCGAACGTGCGATTGCGAAATAAATCGAGTTCGAGAATCGGCTCCTTCACGCGCCGTTCCACCTGCAGAAATGCCGGGATGCCAATCGCCGCATATGCGAGCGCACCGATCGTTCGGGCGGAACTCCAGCCCCACACGTGCGCGCGCGAGAGCGCAAGCGCGATCGCAAAGAGCGTCGTGAACACGACGAGCGCGCCCGGAATGTCGAACTGCTCTTCTCTTCGCGACTCCCGGCGCAGCACGAACGCCGAGACCACCAGCGCGATCAGCGTAATTGGGACGTTGATGAGGAATATCCAGCGCCAACTATACGACGTGACGATCCACCCGCCGAGTACCGGCCCGGTGGAAAGCCCGATGGCCACCGCCGCCCCGTTCAGACCAATTGCGCGCCCGCGTTCTTGCGACGGAAACGCGTTCGTAATAATGGCGGGACTCGACGACATCAGCATCGCCGCGCCCAGGCCTTGAATCGCGCGTGCCGTGACCAGCCACAAAAAGGACGGTGCGAACGCGCACGCAATCGACGACGCGCCGAAGATCACAAACCCCAGCGTGTAGACGTTCTTCTGTCCCCACAGATCGCCAAGGCGCCCGAACAGCACCAGCGTCGAGGACGTCGTAAGCATGTACGAGAGCAGCACCCATTCCGTGCTGTCGACCGGAGTATGAAATGCGCGTCCGATGGTGGGCAGCGCAACGTTCGCGATGCTGGAATCGAGCGGCGCCATCAGCGTGCCGAGCATCACCGCGGCGAGAGCGTACCATTTATAGCTGGGGCTTTCGCGAACGGCTTGTTTGGTCGTCACCGCTCCCTTATGCCCGAATCGAACTAATTGCGCTCGTATCGAACCACGAGCAGCGCTAAGTCGTCCGCGTGCGCGCCTTTGATGCATGCATTGCGAATTGCGCGCGCGGGGCTGGGCGCGTTTCGCACAGCGGGATCCTGCAGCACGCGATGCAGCGCTGCTTCACCGTCGACCGGCCGCTTTTCCCATTCGATAAGACCGTCGGTGTAAAACAGCACGGTGCATCCGGGTTCGAGCTGAACGGTTACCGGGCGAACTGGATCGCCGGCAAGTTGCCCCGCTGCGAGCGGCAAACCGGGCGTCTCGATCGGCTTTTGAACCAGGCCTCGCGTCCAAATCAGCGGGCCGGGATGCCCCGCCGCCGCGCACGTCATCGTCGCTTTTTCAACATCGACCACCGCAACCAGCGCGGTGCAGAACGTTGCTCCGACAACCTCATGCGCGAACAAGAAATCCGCGCCGGCCAAAACTTTTGAAAGATCGGATTCCAACACCATCGCCATGCGGATGGCATTGCGTATCGACGACATCTGCGCGGCCGCTTCGACGCCGTGCCCGGAAACGTCGCCGATCGAGATACCGATCTTACCGTCCGGAAGCTCGAACGCGTCGTACCAATCGCCTCCGACCAGCAGCGCCGCATCGGCGGGTTCGTACAACACGTCGAACGAAAGATCGGGGACGATCGGTAGCGCTTGCGGGAGCGCGGCTTTTTGCAGCCGCTCCGCGATGTCGACAGTTTGCGAGTGAAGCCGCGCCTTGCCGATCGCGATGCCGCAGCGCCGGCCGAGATCTTGCGCGAACACCAGCGCGTCTTTATCGTATTGCTTTTCGCTGAGATCCGTGCGCACGAGCGTTAGCGCACCGGTAAGACCCCACACTTGCGAGCGCACGGGCACGACAATCATCGAACGAAAATTCAAGCGCCGCATGAGCATTGCGTACCGCGCACTGCTGGCGTTCTGCCGGATCCATTCATCGTCGATATTCGGAGCAAAAAACGTTTTGCCGCTGTCGAGCACTTTGCAGACCGGGTGCGCCGGACGTCCGGGCTCGTGCTCCATTTCGAGATCGGCGTCGCTTTGTTCCAAGAACGTTTCGAGCGATTTGTCCTTGTGCGCCGCACCGACCCGCTCGACGTCGGTCGTCGAACCGAGATCGAGCATGCAAATATCCGCAATGGTCTCGACCGCCGCGGTGCACACGGTGCGCAGCGTGCTTCGATAGTCGAGCGATGTGCTAAGCAGCTCGCCCGCGGCCACCAAGAAATGCATGTACTCGGCGTCGCTTTTAAGGCGCTCGAGCTCGTCGGATCGTTCTGCAGACATGTGGCACCCAAACGGTAGACAAAATCGACGTCCGCACAAACCGATGCGCGATCCGCCAATGGTACGATGTAAGACTGTTGTTACTTAGGACGACGGGGCCAACCTGCTTAGAGCGGGGGCCCGGATGCTCGCTTACTGCAGCACAGCGCGCACGCAGTTCCCGCCATTGCTGCGCTGGACGGTCACGTTGCGCGCGAGCGCACGCACGATGATGAGGCCGCGCCCACTGTCCGCAAACAGGTCCGGCGGTTTTTCCGTGAGTTCGAATGGCGCGCCGTGGTCGTAGACCTGCAGCGTCGCCGTGCCGTTCTGCATTTCCAGCGTGAGCTCGATCTGCCCGGGCGTGTGTCGCGCTACGTTGCTGATCAGTTCGCCGGCCACAACCTCCGCCGCCGAAATTTTTTCCGGATCGCGCCGATCGCTGCGCAGATGCCACAGCAGCGCGCGTTTTATACGCCGGCTCGAGCGTTCGTCGCGCGCGTCAAAACGCCATTGATAACGCACGGGCGCCGGCGCTTTTCCCAGTTCCGTGACGCCGATGTACATGACTGCTGCGTCGTCCGACAGCTTACTGCCGCGCAATACGCGCTGGTGAACCGCTTCGGCCACGTTTTGCGTCGTCGGCGATGTCGTTCGAAATGCGTCAACAAGGCGCTCCATGCCGGCTAAATAATCGCGGCCGTGTTCGACGATGCCGTCGGTGAAGAGCAGCATCCCGCAACCCGGCTCGAGCTTCGTTTGAAAGGTTTGGTAATGTACGGCCGCATCGACACCGAGCATCAGGCCGCTGCCCGGGAGCGCTTCTACGTCTCCGGAGGGGCGCATGACAAGCGGCATGGGATGTCCCGCAACCGCGTACTTGAGTTCACCGGTTTGCGTATCGATGGTTGCGAAAAATGCGGTTACGACCGTTTTCTCCGAGGCCGCGCAGACAAGGCGGTTGACGTTTTCAAAAACGCTGCCTGGGTCGCGATCGATGTACGCAGCCATGCGCATCGCTTGTCGAACCGTTCCCATGAACGACGCAGCATCGAGTCCGTGTCCCGCGACGTCGCCGATGCCGATGCCGACACATTCCGGTCCGATCGTAAACACATCGTACCAATCGCCGCCGACTTCCGATTCTTGCGCCGCCGGAATGTAGGCGGTCTCGATGCGCAGGCCGGGCACTGACGGTAATTCGTGCGGCAGCAGCGTACTTTGCAGGACCGACGCCACGGCGTGTTCTCGCTGAATGCGGCGCGTCATGGCGTGATAGACGCGATCGAGTTCGGCAATTTCGTCGTTGCCTTTAATCGGTTCGCTGGCTTCACCGCTGCCCAGTGCCTGCGCGCTTTGCGCCAGCAACCGCAGCCGGCGCACGATCGAAAACCCGAAACGCACGGTCATATACAGGCAGGTCAAAATGCCGACAATCGAGGTAACGATGAGTGCGATTTCGTACCACCATACCGTTCGCCGCACGGCGTTGGTGTGGTCGATGACGAGTTGCCGCTCGGCGGTGTCGAACGCGTTCGCATCACCGTCGATTTGCCGGCTGAGCGCCTGCGTCGACGACGCGGTGTCGATGGCACGCATTCTGGCGAGCTGACCCGTGCGTTCGAAACGAAGATAGTCGGCGAGCAGATCCATGCCCCGCGAGACAGATGATGCGAACTGCATCGCGAGCACCCGCTGCGCGGGCGTGTTTGCGACGGTGACCAACGCCTGCAGTTCGGCGGGCATGATCCGCGCCGCCGCACGATACCGGTTCAGATCCGCAGGATCGTGCGAGACGACGTACTGGGTGGCTGAACGATTGGCTTCGGTCAGCAGCGCCTGCACGCGCGCCGATTGCGTGAGCGCGCGAGACGTACGCGCCGAGAACTCCGCGCTGGTGACGGTGGCCTGCTGAATCAGCAGCGCAAAGGCGAGCAGAATCAGCAAAAAGACCACAGGAACGACGCTCAGCAGCAGCGTCTGCGTTCGAATACGTATAGAGCCGGAGCGAAGACCGGGTGCGATGGCGCCCACGCCGGGATACTTCTCTTTGACGCGCGAGCACCCTCGACAAAACGCCAGGCGTATGGCACGAACCGTCTGTATGCTCGGTCCGTGAATAATCGAAATGATGAAGTTTGCGGCAAACGTCTGAGCGATGTAGACCCGGGATTGCTTGCCGAAATGCTGGGATACTTACGGTGCGGCAATATCAGCCCGGCATTCTACGTGCCCGGCGAGCATGAGATTGCGCTCATTCGCGAGCGCCTGATGAGTACGCCGGTCGACCACCGCTGCGGCTGCGGTGAACCGCAATGCGCGACGTACTATTTGAGGTATCCGAAGAAAACGCACAACGTCGCGCTGCGCACGATTCGCTTCTTCGCGCGCGGTGAAGCGATGCTGCACCTCGATAACGAGGGGCATATTTTCAAAATCGAGCGGTTGCGCGAGGAGAGTTGCGTTGGGGCGGCACCATAACAATCCGCTTGATCCGCGAACGCCTCTGGGGGCATTTGTTTACTTCAATTTTATTGCGGGAGACGATGACGGGAACGGCGGTAATGGCGGCGGTGGCGGCTGCGGTGGACTCGGGTGTGGATGTTTGATTGCGATGGTGTTTGTGGCTGCATTATTGTTGTTATTGATAAGCCGGACGGCGTAGCAACCGTCCGGCGTTTACGGCTCTAGCAGTAGATGCCGGTGCAGCTCCCGCCGCCCGGAGGCGGCGTTGCACTCGACGCGTTGGGCCGCGCGACGTGCCAGTGTCCGCCGAAGTCAGGGAAGTTGTCGCCGTTAGCTTGATCCGCCCCGGAATCTCCGCTGAACGTGTAGAGCGGATGTCCTTGGTATGCAAACTGTTTTCCGGTGCCGTCGGATCGCGTGAAGATGGTGACGTTACCCGATGCCTGCGCGTGCGCGTCCGGTGCGAAGACGGGCCATATCGAGAGACACGCGCCCGTGCATGTTGCGCCGGTCGGAGTATCGACGTCTAAGAAATACAGTGTCTTATGGGACGACGGATCGACCCACGCCGCACTGCCCGCGACGCTTTCCGAAAGCGGCAGATTTCCTTGCGCGCTGGGAGTCGGCGTTGCAGCGGGCGGCGTTACGCTGCCGCCGCCGTATCCTCCACCGGCACCTCCGCCACAAGCCGTCAGTAAACTCGCAGCTATAAATACTATAGCTGTGATCGATTTATTCAATTTGAAAAGCCTCCTTTGAACTGAGAGCACCGTAATGTGAAGGCATGAAAAAACTCTGAAATCAAAAAGGATTGCGGATTTCTCAGCGGTCCTTTTTGTTTGCGTTTTCGCGCATTAGCGTGCGGAGCGTGCTTCGTTCCGTGCGCCGCACGAGGTTCACGAGGGGCCCTGCACGACTTCGCGAAATGGAATGTCCAACGCCTGAAGCGAATCGTTAACACAGCCACGAAATGAAGGCGTGGTTTCACCGAAACAAACGGCAGTGAAGCAATATAAACTCATTGGAGCTAACGGGAAACAGTACCTCAGCGATGAGCCCGGGGCGCTCGGCGGCTACGACGGACCAAACAAGAAGCTGTACGGGCGCTTAGATTGTAAGAGCGCCTTAGGTTTTATTAGACGCGGACATTACGTACAATACCGCGTGTTCTTCAAGGATGAAGCGACGGCCAAGGCAGCCGGGTTTCGTCCATGCGGGAAATGTATGAAGGCCGAATACCGGGCCCGGAAAGCCGCGGGCGGGCGCGACTAGAAGCCATCGCGCCAACGCGTGTCGTCTGAACTGCTTACGATGTTCATGATGGATCCGTGGCGGGATTTCATGGTCTCACCAACGCGCGAACACTAGACAGTGGAATCGATCGATCGAAATATAGCTCTCCACCAGGCGCATAGGTGTAAAGTCGGTGATAATCCAGCGGCGACTCAGCGACTTGCGAATGAGTGGAAAACAACTCTCGTACAAAGTGCCAGGCATCTTCTTCGGCATCGACGCCAAGCGGCCGTTGACGCGGCAGCCCGTGCGGATTGCCGGTTTTGCCACCGCCACCGAGCTCGACCCATTGTTTCTTTCCGTCGGTCAAATAGATCTTATAACCGCCGGGCTGCGGCTTATCGACGAACGATTGGACGCGTCCGGGAGTAAGAAAAAGTTCCATGTTACATCCTTGTTAGCAGAGTCATAGTGCCAATCGGCAGCCCTGAAGGGACGGCAGATCGGATGAGATACAAAAGAGCTTTCGACTGTGCTGTAGATATTTGCGCCGTTGGCCCGCGTTATGGCATCCGCGGCTAAAGCGATGCCGCGTCGATTCATGACGGTTACTTCGCAGGTCATCAGCTGTTGGTCTCCTGTTTGGAGCACATTTGCGCGACCAAAAATTGCTGTGCCAGCTCCGTAGCATAGATGCCGCTGAATTTGCTCGTGCGAAAGACCGCTAAGACGGCGGCGATCCCGAAGAATGCACTCGCGTCGTACCGGCGCACGATCAGGCTTAAGATCAGGCCGAACGCAAAAGCGATCACCAGACCCCGCGAAAGATTATACAATCCGTTGAAGGTCTCCAGTCTCTTGAGGTGTTCGGCACGCATTATACGCAGATACATCTGACGAACTGCAATCTTGCGCTCACGGCGGGTGTGGGCGTTGATACCACGGAGATTCGCGTCGTCCTCGGTGAACTTTCCAAGTTGATCCATCTGACCGGCAGAAACGTAGCCGCGGTTTTTCCAATCCGTCGACACGATGGCTTCAAGATGTGGCGTGGGCAGCAGATCGAAAAGCGGTCCCGCTATATTGCCGACAGCGGCGATCAGGTGACCGAGTATATACGCTACAAACAGTCCCGCGGCAATTAGAATCGCCGCATCAGCCTGATGAAGCAGTTGCGGGTAAACAAGGCCTATCACCACGACCGCGACGCCGCCGGGCGCGATCAGTGCCGCGAATTCATACGTATCGAAATCAAACTTCATCTGTACGCCCCCGCAGCGACAATAGCTAGTAAGGCGCGCTAGAAACGAGCCTGACGTGTTGGTTTATTTGGAGGCCAACCGACGGTGGACCTAGTCACCCTGCGCCAGTCTCAGCGAGTGGGTCGGAGCCGCTTGCGTTGCTGCTGATAGCTCAATTTTCCGCCGAAGTTCTGCCACACGTATGGCGCAACAACGTGTCACGATGCTTGCATGAAGGATCGCCATCGCAGGCTGAACGTGCGTGCGCATCGGACGTACTTTCTCGCCGCACCGTATTTCGGACTGTCGATTGCAGTCTACGTGCGGAGCAACCGGTCGCGCCGGCTGAAGTCATCTTCGTCCACCCCTTGCCTTATGCATCTCGGGCAGATGCCTTACAAAAGAGGAGCCGCTATGCACACTATTCACAAGGCGCGGTCGCGCGGTAGGCTAACGATAGGGTGAGAGATGCAGCGGATTGACGGGCGCTTCATTTATGCCGCCTCGGATTTGAACAATTATCTGGAATGCGGCCATCTTACCGAGCTGGATCGGTTGGTCGCGCTCGGCGAAGTATCGGCGCCACAGCAAGACGATCCGCAGGTCGAGCTTATCTCGCGCAAAGGCGACGAGCACGAAAAGCGGTACCTCGGTCAGCTGCGGGAGCGCTATGCCGGCGGCGTCACGGCGTTCGAGCGTCCCGAGCACAGCGTCGCCGGATTCGAGGCCGCCGAAGCGCAGACGATCGCCGCAATGGAGCGCGGCGATGCCCTCATCTATCAAGGGACGTTCTTCCACGGGGATTTCCTCGGGCACCCGGACTTTCTGCGGCGTATCGAGACCCCGTGCACGCGCTGGCGGTGGAGCTACGAGGTCATCGATACGAAGCTCGCGCTGAACACCAAGCCGTACTTCCTCATTCAGCTGTGCAACTACAGCGAGCATCTCGCGCGCATTCAGGGGACGATGCCCGAGTTTGCATACGTCGTGCTTGGCAACGGTGAGGAACGGCACTACCGGCTCAACGATTACTCGGCCTATTACCGGCATTTGAAGGCGCGGTTCTTGGAGTACGTCGGCTCTCGTCATCGTGAGGTATCGAACGACGGCGAGCTTGTCGAGCCTCCCTATCCGCACAAGTGCAGCCACTGCGCCGTCTGTAAATGGTCGGACGTCTGCCAAGCACAGCGCGAGGCCGACGATCATCTGAGCCTGGTCGCGCGCATGCGTCGCGATCAAATCGGTAAGCTCAATACCGGTGGCATTCAAACCGTCATCGATTTAGCCGCGGCGCGCGACGAACATCGCCCCGAAGGCATGAATCCGCAAACATTTGCGACGCTGCGTCGACAGGCCACGATGCAGGTCCGCGGCCGCACTGAAGGGCCCAAATACGAACTGCTCGAGCACCAGCCGTGGGAAGGCTTCGGCTTGATGCCGGCGCCGGCCGAGGGCGACGTCTTTTTCGATATGGAGGGCGATCCGCTCTACGAGCCCGGCCGCGGCTTAGAGTATCTCTTCGGCTGTTGGCTGCCGGACGAGGAAGAAAAGTTCAAAGCGTTTTGGGGTTTAGATCGCAGCGAAGAGAAGCGCGCGTTCGAGCAGTTCATCGACTTCATCGTCGATCGCCGCCGCTATCCGAACATGCACGTGTACCACTACGCGGACTACGAGAAGTCCGCGCTGCGCCGGCTCGCGCAAGCGCACAGCACGCGCGAGCAAGAGGTGGACGACCTGCTGCGCGGCGAGCTGCTGGTCGATCTGTACGCGGTCGTGCGCCAATCGCTGGTCATCTCCGAGGACAGCTACAGCATCAAGCGCCTGGAGAAATTCTACAATTTCAAACGCGCAACCGACGTCCGCAAAGGCGACGATTCAATCGTCATGTTTGAGATGTGGCTGGCCGATCGCGCTCGCCGCGACATTTTGGAGGACATTGAGCGCTACAACGAGGACGATTGCCGCTCGACGCTGCTCCTGCGCGATTGGCTGCTGGAACGCCGCACCGAAGCGATCGCGAAGTTCGGCAACGACATTCCCTTCCATGAACGCAAGTTGCAATGTCACCCTGAGCCCGTCGACGGGTGCCGCAAGTGCGCCGACCGAGTAAAGCAAGAACGCGAAGCCGCCCAAACCAGCGAATTGCAGCGCCGGCTGATGGACGGCGTGCTGGCGCCGCAGACCGAGGAAGAGTACGCGCTGACGAGCGAGGACCATCGCGCGCGGTACCTGCTGGCAAATCTGCTCGCGTACCATCGCCGCGAGGAAAAACCGGTGTGGTGGGCGTTCTTCGATCGCTGCGAGAACGTCGATAACCTGCTCGAGTTTGATAAAGACGCAATCGCGGGACTTCGATTCTGCGATGACGTGGAACCCGTTCGCGAAAATCGCAGCTCGCTCTACACGTATACTTTCCCCGATCAGCATTACAAACTTTGCGTCGGCGATTCGGTGCACGATCCAGATACCGGCAAGGGCGCCGGCAAGATTGTGGCATTGAACGACGACGACAATCGGCTCACGATCAAGTGGACCGGTGCGCTCGAAGAAGCGCGCAAGATCCGCGCGCTCATTCCGGGTGGCCCGATCAACACCGACGAACAGAAAGCGGCGCTGGCGCGCATTGCGGAATCGTATCTGGCCGGCGCACTCGCTCCGGCGACACTCGACCTGTTGCTTTCGCGCAATCCCCGCGTCAAATTGTGTCATGGTGAGGTATCGAACCACCTTGAGCCTGTCGAAGGGACAACGCTCCAGCCGGAAACCGTCACGCCCGAAGCCGTAGGCGCCGTCGCACAAGCCCTCGATGAGAGTTACCTCTTCATCCAAGGACCGCCCGGTACCGGTAAGACGTGGACCGGCTCGCGCGTGATCTGCGATCTGCTCGCTGCAGGCAAACGCGTCGGAGTGTTGAGCAACAGCCATAAGGCGATTCATCACCTCCTGCACAAAGTCGAGAAGTGTGCACACGATCGCGGGTTCGCGTTCCGAGGTCTTTACAAGTACACGAAGGGTAACGGCGATTCGGATTTTGTTTCGGAACTCGAGCAGCCATTCATCACTTCGCACCCTAGCAACGAACCGTTCGAGACGGAGGCGTACGACCTCGCCGCGGGGACGGCGTGGCTCTTCGCGCGTGCCGGATTGACCGATACATTCGACTACCTCTTTATCGACGAGGCAGGACAGGTATCTCTTGCCGATGCGGTCGCCGTTTCAACGTCTGCAAGGAACATTGTGCTTCTTGGGGATCCACTTCAACTTGCGCAGGTATCGCAAGGTACGCATCCTTTGCATGCCGGTGCGTCGGTGCTGGAGCATTTGCTGGGGGACGCTCAAACGGTCCCGGTAGATCGCGGGATCTTCTTGGATATATCGTATAGAATGCATCCCGAGATATGCGCTTTTATATCGGAAACCGTATACGGTGGGCGCCTCCGCCCGGGCGACGACACACTTCATCAGCAGGTTCAAAGTTTGGGTTTTTCCGGCTCCGGTCTACGGTACGTCGCTATGCCACACGTGGGGAATAGCCGCGAATCACGCGAGGAGGCGGAGCGGATCGTCGCGGAGATTGAACTGCTTCTTAGCGGAACCGCAACAGACGAACACGGCGCTTCACGCCCTATGCGTGGGTCGGACATCATTGTCGTGACGCCATATAACGCGCAGCGCCGCCTGATTACGAAGCTTCTGCGCGCGGCATCGATCGACGTGCGCGTGGGCACAGTCGACAAATTCCAGGGTCAAGAGGCATTCGTCGTCTTCTATTCGATGGCCACGTCAAGCGGGAACGACATCCCGCGCACTTTTGGGTTTCTTTTCGAACAAAATCGCTTCAACGTCGCAATATCGCGCGCTAGGGCGATGAGCGTTGTGGTGGCAAGCCCCTTCCTGATGGATGCGGCTTGCCACTCCGCGGACCAAATCGCACTCGTGAATCTGCTCTGTCGCTATACGGAGCTCAGCGACACTGCGCCGGTCTCCTAACGCCTTCGGGCGCGCCAACGGGAATCGAACCCCTTCTCCGCACTGCGGGCTAATGCAGGCTCTACGCTTTTTCGGCGATTTTTCGCGATTTTTGCGTTTTACGACTGCAGACTGATGCCATCTAATGCAGCTACTTGGTAGACATTTGGGTAGACACCCAGCGCCTGTCTGTTGCTGCAAACGAAAGCGTTCGGCCCTTGGGGCAACTGGTCAGTAGGCGTGCTAATCTCTATAAACTGAAATGCTACGTTGAAAAGATTCACGAAGCGAACCCTAAGGACGTGCCGGCCTGCCTCTGGCCCTTGAGATCTGCGCCATCGCTCAGCTGTACCGTTTCATTCAACACATCGCTAAGGCTGGATGGGTAGTCATCTGGGTGCACATCCAGGCGCGGTGCGTCTAACTTAGGAAATGAACGACTACCCGGCGTCCAAAGATCATAGTCTTCGACGTTATCCTCGTACAGAGCGCGATCGCTCGTTACGCGCATCGGTATACCGCCTGGCTCATTCGACACAGCCCATTGATCCCGACCCATCAACTGCACGGAATAACCTTCCGGTAGCGTATCTGGTCGGTCGAGCAGCATGGCCAACTGCGAGAGATCAAATGGTGGCGGCGGCACGCGCGATGCGGAACTGAGGTCTTCCAAGACAGAGGCATCGAGATCAAATGCTTGGGCATCTAGCCGGTCTATCTCGTGATCCAGTTCATCGATGATGGGCTGCACGTTTGATGAACCTAGGGCAGCCTTTTCAATCAGCGTGGCAACACCGGCGAGAATTGGCTGCAGCTTGCCGATCACATCGCCAAACAAATTTATGCGCTGCTGCAGACGGCGATAAACCAATGTCTCGACCGTTCCATCGTAATACAAATTCACAATGCGCACGACGGGCCGTGGTTGCCCGATGCGGTCGATTCGCCCTATACGTTGCTCGACGCGCATCGGATTCCACGGTAGATCATAGTTAACGAGAGCACCACAGGTTTGAAGGTTGAGTCCCTCGGCTGCAGCGTCCGTACAAATCAAAAGCTGCGCCTCTTTGCGCGAAAACCGGCGTCTGGTATCGTCGCGACTGAGATGCTGCCAAGTCCCTTCCTTAGTTCGATATTCGCCTCCACGACCTGAATAGCATAGGATACTGCGGTCACCTAACTTCTGGCGAAGCCAATCCAGCGTGTCAGTATATTGCGTAAACACGATCGCTTGGTCGTATCCCGCCCGCTCGAGCTCATCCAGCGCCCGCCGGAGGATCTGAAGCTTTGCGTCTTCGCTCGCCTTATGAAAGGTCCGTATACGGTTGATAATTGCCTCGACGTGAAGCTTCTCAAGTTGTGCGAGGCCTTCAGCTTCCAGATCTCTTGCCTCTTCGGGATCCCCCGGGCGGTCGTATATTCCAGGCAGACTATCCTCATCGACATTCTCTACGGTATCACCGATTTCCATGGTGAACCTTTCCTCTAATCGCGCAACGTGGCGCTCAAGCGTCTTGCGCAACGCCTCAAGGCTAGACGCTAAGCGTTTCGCATATGTCGCCAGAACGAATCCTACGGCACTGCGCTTTCGCCGGTCGGCAATCCGTTCTGCACGTTGGAACTCGTCGCGAATAAAGTGCTCAACCATTTGATAAATTGCTTCTTCTTCATCTGATCGTCGCACAAAGATGTCCAATGGCTCCCGGCGGGCGATTGCAATGCCGTAGCGTCGCAATAAAGGCCGGCTGAAGCGCGATACAAGGAACGCAACTGGCGTTGATTGACGCGCGACGTTCCGAAAATCCTCACGTTGCTGCTCATTCAGCGGCTCGGCATCTATCGGCGAACGACTACGCAATACCTGAGATACCTTTGCGCGTGATATAGAGCTCTTAACGCCCACAGTCAACGCGCGCTCCAGGAGTTGGCGCCCGTCCGGAAAGTTCTCGGCGCAAGCGACAACGTGCCGTGAAATAACGGCAATGTCTTCGTTTGTGAGAGTCGGCTTGCGCAACAACTGGAAAACCCTTTCGAACGTCTGACGATCAGACCAGGTGGCTGGCAATCCAAGAAGCGCAAGCAGGTCGTATAACTCGACCAATGCGGTCTGTAAGGGAGTTGCGGTCAGGAGCAGCAGCCCGCCAATTTTCCCAGCCATTCGCATTTGCTGCAGAAGACTCAACATCCGGTTGGGACCACCTTCGTTTGGGGTGCCCGGAGATTCTCGACGCGCATGATGCGCTTCGTCCAAAATCACCAAATCCCAGCCGTCAGCTTCCAATATCGCGCGGCGCCGATCTTCACGTCGAAGCAGGTGGCTCGAAGCGATCACAAATGGTTCGCGCCACCAATCACGACGCGCTGTTCTCAGGCGATCCTTTTCGCTTGCGCCACGTCCCGGATAAGCAAAATGTTCCCCATCGTAAATAGGCCACTCAAGTGCAAACTTTTCGCGCAGCTCTCGTTGCCATTGCCGCTCCAGCGATTTTGGAACCAGAACTAGAACGCGTTTTGCGAGACCCGCCATCGCAGCCTGGCGCAGCAGCAGGCCCGCTTCGATCGTCTTACCGAGCCCTACTTCGTCCGCAATCAACAGCTGAGGTAAGACCGCATCATTATGCCACGGCTCATAAAGCCGTCGAAAGGCTTGCCATTGATGTGGCCATGGCTCAATCGCGCTTGTTGCAGCTGCTACGCCAACTGCGCTTGGCAAGATGGGGGTGTCAGATAGGAAATTCCGTACGTCTCGCCACGTTGTCGTTTGGATAAACGACACAGTGGTCTTTGGAACATCTGGCGCCTCTCGCAAGCGTTTCGGCAGTTCGCCTTCGGGCGGTGAATAGCGCAATAGGTCGTTGTGAACAGCGGTTGGGATATCAACCACATACGCCGTCCTCATCTTCCCCAACCACAATCTATCAAAGTTATCTCGTAACTCGTCCAGCAGTGGCCTCGTTACGTCCCAACTGCGGAACAAATTCATGCTTTCCCAATTGTATTGCCAGCCTGCCGGGGTCTCATTTACGCTTCCGTTAAAGCCAATAGTGTCGCCCGTCGCATCGGTGAACAGAGCCGTCTTTTGATGGAAGATGTGATCGAGATCGAGCAGTCCATCTTCAGTGCGGCGTGGCAACGCCACACGCATTTCAAGGCGTCGTTGCGTTACGAGCCAGGCGAGCAATTCCAGCGCATCGCGCGCGACACCTGGAGGCACTTCGAGTGCGCTACCAAGTTTCTTAGCGGCGATTTCTGTCGCCGCCAGCTGGCCACGTTCGATCGCCTCCGCTTCCTGGGGATTCGTCAGGCAACCCACGACAAGTCGAATAGTGCCGCCATTTGCACATAGCGCCTCAATACCGTCAGCGGCAACAACGAGGGTCTTCGCGGAAAAGTATCCGGCACTGCGATCGTAGCGGATACTATTCGAGAGTGCTGGACGCAGCACAAGCTCTGCGAGGTCCCCGTCTTCACGCGAGTACATCATTTTCCAAGGATGCGAGCGAAGGCCTATCATTGGAGCTACTTATCAAACTCCGGCTTTCGGAAGCAGATCCAGCTGATGTGGCGGGGGCAGCTCGGCTGCATATAAGAGTTTTCGCAATTCCTCCAAAGCTTTGAAATCGTCGCCAGCTCCAATCGCCGCAGTGGGGAGTGCCTCGCCAGAATATTCCTGACTCACCGGCAACACTTGACGCACGGCATCAAAAGCAGCAACAAAGCTCGAGCGATGCACTAGACCATTTTCTTCCAACATTGCTCTCGCTGAATCTAGAGAACGCGAGCGCGCAAGGTGTGCCGCATGGTGCACGGAGTCTAAGAGGGAACGGCTTCCATCTGGTGGCCCAAGTACATGTTTACTCGCACGCATCGAGGAGTCCCATAGTATGACGTTGTCGCCCTTTTTGCCGGCATATCGGTTTACGATCTCGTCGTCCATACTCACGCCACAAACACGCGCAAGTCGCAGACCTTCATCGTACGGAAAGATCGCCGATTCAAACGCGTCCCACGCAAGGACAAACCATGATGAGACGGAGTCGAGGCCTTCATGTGCCGCAAGCTGGGACAGCTGCTCGAGTCGCCAGCGCTTCACTTCTGTACGGGCGGCGTCGAGCGCATCCTCGGGCGTTACACCATATGGATCGAATGGAATTTCGTCTACACGCTTTTTGCGTTTGCTACGGCCATTCGCTGTGGCGACACGCGGCGTTACCCGCTGAACGGGCCAATGTCGCGAAAATACCTCTAAGGCTGGCCCAAAGGATGCTAAATATAGATCGACACCTCGGATACTGGCGCGTTGGAATTCGTCCACTCGCGTACGCACCGCCTCACGTACCTGCCGTTCTAGATCATCCCAGTAGCTAACACTATCGTCCTCCCTGCGTCGTGGTCGACACACGAGTAAAATCGTGCTGTTCGCGGCCGCCTTATCCCGAATGTGCAGTGATGACTGTGGCTCTGTGTTGATGGGCCACGACGCCGTAATGACAAATCCTGCTTCAATGAGACCTTGCGCCAACGCATCCCATGCCCCCGTCGCTTTGTGCGTAAACATTAGCGTCATAATCCCGTCGGGCTTAATTACACGTCGGCATTCATTGAAGATAGCCGCCATCTTTGTCCTATAGTCGGCATCGGCGAGATCCTTTGCGCCACGGGCCCCATCGTACCGCGCCGGGTTTGCGACAGCCTCGTGCATCTTATCGGTTAAACGCAGCCGGAAGAGCTCGGGATACAGCATGCCGGCCGTGCGCTTAAGCCAGACGTAGAAAAAGTCGGACAGCTCTGCATACATGACGTTGCCATAATAAGGCGGATCTATGACGATAGCGTCGATAGAACCGTCTGGCACGTTAGGTAGATGCGTGGCATCTTCATACCCTACGTTGAGATCGGGCGTCTCCCCACGACGTTCGAACAGCATATCTGGCCGGTTACATAGTAGGTCGACTAGTTCTCCAATACACTTTTCCGTTTGATCGATGGCCCAGTCGTTGCCGATTCCCGTTACGACGGGGACCATTTCGGCATAGGACCAGTAAAAAGAAAAATCGTGACGATCGAAGACACCGACGGTCAATTCCCGACCTGTATGCCAACGGCAAATGCGTGAATTGTAGTTTAGAAACTTATCAATTGAGAGTGCTAAGTAGCCAAATGCAGCCACGACCTCAGACGCGAGTTCGCCCTTGGCGAGTTCCTGTTCTAGGAGCTCTCGGTAAACCTCCACTTCAGTACCATGCACGTATAACTGACGCGGATTAAATAAGTCGCGCCATAAGACCATGCCGTATCGAATTGGTTCTGACGTCTTCAGGCCATTCGGTATTTCTTCTGACGGCACGAAATCGCGCGCCTCCCATACGGGTAGTTTGGACGCTAAGAGGCTCTTTGCTTCACTCAGAATATCGTCTTCCGGGCGAGGGGCGCGGTAGCCGCGTTCCCACGCAAACCGCACCTTACCAGTCTTAGTCCTCTTCTCAACGCGACGCTTAAAGGCGACGGCAAACAGCTGCTCGCCCATCCCACCGCTCTGAGCTTGGCGCTTGACTTCATCACCATCTATAACGCGCCCACAATCTGGATAAGGACATATTGCATCCCCTCCGGTGATCGTGCCATCGCTGTGCTCCTTGGAGCGATTCACGATTTCAAAGGAGCAAATCCGGTGCGCGGTATTTGGTCCGCCACCAGTGCTAGGCAACAAACGTACGCCGCGACCGTCTGGACCCAGCTCCCAACTCGGCGATAGCGGTACTAAGCCGTCGCAATATGGGCAGTGAACTGTACGGGCCCACAGGTAGTTCGTAGCAACAGCTTTCGGATCAGGCTCCTTAGGAAAGAGCGGTGCCAGCCGTTCCTCGCGCGATGCGATAAATCGGTCAGCTAGGCGTCGAAACTCTGAAATTACTCCCCGTCCGTACTGGCGCGGAGCATCTATTGTAAGACGTAGAAGTAGCGCGGCGACGGGATTTAAATCGTTTGCCACCGTGTTAAAGCCAGTCCGTATGGACTCGAAGGGAATCGCACCACCGCCAGCCATTGGATCGAGAACGGTGCTTCGATCGCCGTGTTGCGCTTGGCGAATCCACGACATTTCATCGTTTGACAGATTGTGCGTGAATGCCCGTTTATATGTGTACGCTTCCCCAGCGAAGCGGACTCCGGTGCGTTTCGCTTCGTTGATGCGCTTGCGTGCAGCTATGGGATCACCCAGGATACCGAGAGCGCGAGTAAATTGTTTTCGATCTGCATCAGCCGGTAATAACGATGCAAGCACAGCTGCTCGGGAAGCAACGAGAGGCCGACGCGCCCACCAAACATGAAGATAGTACACAGGCGGTAAAGCCGTCATCGAGCGCCGCTCCCTGTTGCACTCCTCGCCTAACTCGGCGATGGGCAACCAGCGCTCAATCAAACGCACATCCTGTGCATCCTTCAATGGAGGTCCTCCTCAGCAGCCAGCAGTCGCAACGCGCGTAGGACGCGTCGGGGCGACTTGCGATGTATCGCCATGCCAAGCCAATATGCGGCTTCCTCACGGCCCATCGTCTCTATGCCGCGCGTAACTGCGTCGATGCGAGATCGGCTTCGCATCGGTGCAACAGCTCGAAAAAGCAACGCTAAGCGCAAGGCCTCCTCCTCGTCAATCGAAGAACGACTAAAGCCATTGCGCGTTGATAGCCGCTCGAAACGGACGCCTGCTCGACGCAGTCTGCGCAGCACGCCGTGCTCGACCAACGACAGCTTTGCGCCGGCAAGTCCGCCGAGCCGCCGAGGCTCCCGCAGATAGGGTGATGCCTTGCTCGGCAGCTCATAAACTTCGTACGCGACGTCATAGCCGCGTTCGCTGCGGCGTCGAATTTCGTATCTTGGAAGGCCGCTCATACGTTGCCCTCCAACCGAACGGGGCCTGGTGCGATCTGACCCAAACTATCTACCAGCTTTGCGTAAGCGTCTCCGTCCGGGATCAGCGGTTCATCGAAATCAAGATCTAGAATCAGGCTTACAGCATTGTCACGCGCGGAGCGGATCTGCTGAGCGGCGAAGTCAAACGCATGCCGCGCCTCAGGTGCGGATCCACTAAATTCAACGTTACAAGTACTCCCATCGCTCGTCTCGTACTGAAGGCTCGCCTTGACTTGCGCCTTCGCATCGCGTAGGTTCGCAGCATAACGTACGAGCGCGGCAGCATCTGTAATGGCATTGGCCGCGAGGGTAATGTGACTTAAAGTAGATGCGGAGCGCTGCTTTGCAACATCCTTCAAACGAGCAAATGCTTCGCGAAGTGGTCCTTCCGCCTGAAGTATCCCATCCTTTTTTTGATCCCATGTCCTAAGTTCTCGTTCTTCAACGCGTGGTTGCGGCGCGGGTGGCTTAGGCGCATCTGGGGGTGGCGTCTCAGCTCCTTGACGCGGCCATATTCCGGCCTCTTGCGCTGCGCGCTTCGTATAAACGAACGCGTTCTCAGAAATGTCGATGCTCATGGGTGGCATTCCGTGTGCATAGACGACCTCGCCCTTGTCGCCCTTTACGTAAACAAAAATGTCCTTTTCCACGCCTTCTCTGACCAGTTTCCGAAGCGGCTCATCACCAAGCAGCATTGGTTGGTTTCGGTCACGTCGAAATTCTTCGCGCAGCTCCTGGGTAGTAAGGTAGCCTCGTTTTGCGAGTGGTGTCCTATCACGAACAGGTGTAGGATTTAATGGCAGATCCTCTCGTTCGCTTAGCTTGCCGTGATCGTGCAAAGCCCGCATGACGGCTTTTTGCCCGGCGCCGGGATTTGCCGCCGCGTTGTCCGCTTCAAGAGCAAGGTGCGCGAGGCCGGCAGTATCTAGTGCCGCTCCCGATGGATACAAGACGTGCCGATAGCATTGCTGTATTGCCACGGCTGCGCGATGAACCGATTCTTCCTTGAGCTTACGCAATTTCGTAACCTGATGTTCCGCCAGGGTACTGGTCCGCGTGCTTAAGTCTTCAAGAGCGAGCCGACGCGCCATCGCATCTTCCATGTCGCCTATCTTTCTGCGGTCTGCAACCAGAAACACAACGTTATTTCTGTTGACTCTAAGCTGCGTTCCGTCACTTCCTTTATATTGCGCGATTCGACTCACTAGTGGCGGCGTCGACAGTACTTCCCCGTCCACAGCTTCCGCTTCATATCCGATGACGGCAAGATACGGCCTACCGTCGTTTGCATCGTCAGGGACGTCGCTTGGCGAGCCAGGGAATGCCACAAAATCTAGGGCCAGCGTTCCTCCGCTGCCTGCCGACCGGAAAAGCGCTTGAATTTCCCGCTTTAGGGAGTCGCGAACGGCTGAACGATCAACATTCAGTTTGGTCTGGTCGATAAGCCGAGTCAGGTTCGCCTCGGCCGCAAAACGCAGAACCGTAGTGGTACGATCATCGAGGTAACCCGACTCTTCAGCAAACCGCTTCCGGGCGTCCTCGATAAAAGAAGCTCCACCTTCGGTCGAAGCGCCTTCAAACGCTGGAGAAAGCATCGCCGCACGCAGCTGCTCTACGGTGCATCCACGTAGCTCGTCGTTGAACGCCATCGAGTTAACAAAGATAGACCGCGCGACGTAGCTCGCAAACGGAGCAGTTCCGCGATAGTATCGATCATCAAGTCGCTGCGCACGAGCTGGCTGCAATGGGTCCGCGTTCGCTATGTCGTAGCTGATTGCGGAATCAAAGGCTTGTTGGCCAAGGCGGGTAGTAAATTCGGTACGAATCTCGGCTACACCAAGATTAATGTGGTGCACATGAATTGCGGCAGCGTCAGTCGGACGCTGCTCCCAAAGCGTTCGAATCGTCGGCGCTAGGATCCGAAGCATTCCACGGACGCGTTGAAAGTTTTGAAAAGTAGCGGTCTTTGCATTCAGCGTTGCAATCAGGTCAGGATGAAAGGGGTATGATTCCAACAGAGCATCACGGCGCTTGGTCCCAAAAGCGTCCTCCGGCAGATGAGCCTTTTGCGCTTCCCACACGCGCATAAATGCATCAATTGCGGCGGCCGCCTTGGCGCGATCTACCTCTTGAAATAAACGACGAGACAGGACGGCTGCTGTCTCATCTTCGTGCGTCGGATTCAGCACCAAGACTTTGCGGGCACTTACTGATTCGGCTTCTTGCAGTGCGTTCGCGACATATTCATTTTCTTGGACAAAAGCATCGATCGCTTTGCCGCTACGGCCGACAGCGAGAGATAGCACAAGGCAAGCATCAGGCCGCGCATCTATTGCAGCCATCAACCCCTTAAGAAACGGCGCAAGCTGTTTCCAATCGTCTCTATTGCGAAGTTTGCGTAGCCACTCAGCAAGCTCGTCTAAGAGAATAAGGGCAGGCCGATCGCCGATTAGACTGATCCAATCTTCGGTTCCAGGCGCAGAGCACTGTTCGTCGTTGGGCCTGATACGCTCGAATCCGGCAAGTCCGCCAAGCTTGTATGCGAGGTATCCCCACGGCGTCTTCGCGCGAACCCCTTGTTCCAGTTCAACGCCAGCCGCGACGTTCGCCATTTCACCGTCAAAGGCCGCGATCGCAACATTCTTAGTAGGCTGTAGTGACAGGTCAAGGAATTCGC